>Ga0207704_10000073_pt1 | contig 62449 bp, 68 predicted proteins | sample KBSMisM12_FD_184308 | JGI IMG/M metagenome (GOLD analysis project Ga0207704, IMG submission 184308) | Miscanthus rhizosphere microbial communities from Kellogg Biological Station, Michigan, USA - KBS Miscanthus M1-2 (SPAdes) (version 2) | ecosystem: Host-associated > Plants > Roots >...
GAAAAATTGTCCTTTTGTTCAACAAAAATTTTCTTTTTAACAGCAGTTTCAGTTCCGGATGTAATCAGCGTATCGGCAATGGCTACAAGTCCTTCTTTTACCTTTATTCCTAAGCAATAGGTCATAACATATTTTAATCTGGCCGACAAATTAATCAAATAAAAACCATTCCATTGGTATAAATAGGTATTTGTCTTTCTGTTTGCAGCCGTAACCGCTCATTTAGAATGTGTTTGTGCAAAAATTCTATACTTAATATTTGTTGATATTAAAATAATAGCTATCATTGTGTCGTGTTGACACTAAGTGTTGGAGCAATAAGTAAAACCGGCTGCAGCTACTAAAAATAATCCGCACACATTAACTATTACATATCAGCCCGGTTGTCGTAAAAAGTAACCGGGTTTTTTATTAAAAATCAGTACTTTAGCAGAGTTATCTAAATAAGCCTTGCCAGACAGCGTCACAACCAGGTACCAGACCTTTGAGTGGATCGACAATTTGAAAGTTGTATCCTTATTTGCAGTTGTTATATTACATACTGCCTCCCCTTTGTTAATGGATTTTAAAAATGCCAGTACCGGATATTGGCTGGTTGGCGACTTTTACAATGCCCTGGTCCGTTTTGGAGTACCTGTTTTTGTAATGATCACAGGTGCACTTGTCCTTCACAGGGAATATGAGGTGACCGATTTTCTAAAACGCCGCTTGTCGAGAATACTGTGGCCATTTTTGCTCTGGAGTCTTATTTATATTGCTTACGCATGGTACGACGAAGAAATTGCTTTCTCGGATAGTACCTTGACAAACATTCATACCGTTCTTCATCAGCTTAAATATGGTGCTTATTATCATTTGTGGTATGTATACATGCTCATAGGGCTTTACCTGTTTATGCCGGTTATCAGCAAATTTGTCCGCAATGCTTCCGAAAAGGAAATACGTTACTTTTTGCTAGTATGGTTTGTAATCATGATATTCAGCCAGCCTTATTTGTCGCGATTTCAGCCTCTTATCGATGTCCATTATTTTATTGGCTATTCGGGTTACCTGGTGCTTGGACATTATCTGGCATTTAAAGAATTACCGGAGACGGGAATAAAAATACCTTTGATCATCTATTTTTTACTTTGCGTGGCCAGCATCACCATCGGAACCTATTTCCTATCCGTAAATACCAAAGGATTAAGCACGGTGATGTATGAGCCACTGGGCCCCTTTATAGTTCTATATGCTTCTGGAGTGTTTTTATTGGCAAGGGTATTCACATTTAAGTTACCTGAAGTGGTGATCAAATTACGTGCTATTGCCGGCGGGTTAAGTTTAGGAATTTACTTGTGCCATGCCTTATTCCTGACTTTATTAGATGGGCAGGAGATCAATTATAAGCTATTCAATCCTCTTTTTAGCATACCGCTTACTGCTTTAGCCTGCTTCATATTATCGTCATTTCTGATATTTATTATTAGCAAAATACCTGCTATCGGTAAATATATTGCAGGATAAAGTAAGCATAACTGCCGGATTCTTAACAGGTTTTATATCTTTGGAGATATTTTTAATTGTTTGACTTTCCAGGATTTTAATTTTAACGAACATTTAACCGAAGGTATCCTGAGTATGGGATACACCACGCCAACACCTATACAGGAAATGGCCATCCCGGTAGTATTAGAGGGTAAGGACCTGATTGCCTGCGCGCAAACGGGTACAGGTAAAACAGCATCTTATTTATTGCCGATTCTGCATAAGATTGCTGAGGCTGATGAGGGCCACAAAACCACTACATTGATATTGGCTCCTACCCGTGAATTGGCCCAGCAAATCGATCAGCAGGTTGAAGGACTGGCATACTTTACAGGCTTAAGCTCTATTGCAGTGTATGGCGGCGGAGACGGCATAGTGTATGAGCAGCAGCGCCGTGGTATACAAAATAAGGTAGATATCCTTATAGCTACACCGGGAAGGCTAATTGCGCACCTAACTTCAGGCATACTAAAGCTCGATCAGATTAAATACCTGATATTAGATGAAGCCGACCGGATGTTGGATATGGGTTTTATGGGTGACATTATGCGCATCATCCGTGATATACCGTCGCACAGGCAAACACTCCTGTTCTCAGCTACTATGCCGGGGCCGATACGCAAACTGGCTAATTCGATATTAAAACATCCGGAGCAGATCAATTTGGCCACCTCACAGCCGGCAGTAGGGATCAATCAGCAGATTTACAAAGTGCACAATGATCAAAAATCAAAATTGGTAGTTAAACTGCTTAAAGAAGGCAATTATACAAGTACCATCATTTTTGCCAATACCAAAGATGAAGTAAAGAGGCTGAGCAGGGAATTAAAAGCAGCACATGTCAAATCAAGTGCTTTTCACTCTGACTTTGAGCAAGCCGAACGTGAACAGATATTGCTGGACTTTAAAAATCGCGAATTACCCGTTATTATCGGTACCGATGCACTTTCACGTGGGATTGATGTGGAAGGTATCGACCTGGTGATCAATTACGACGTGCCATCTGATCCTGAGGATTACATCCACCGTATCGGCCGTACTGCGCGTGCTGAAACCACAGGAACAGCCATCACCCTGGTAAATGAGCGCGACAACCGGAAATTGAAAACCATTGAGGAACTGATAGGCAGAAGTATTGATGAAAATATTCTCCCGGCCGAATTGGGGGAGGCACCTGTGTTTAAAGCTCACAAATCATCTCAAAAAAGAAACAATAACCGCCGGAAATTCAAAAACAAAAAGAAAAGCCCTGGTAATAAAGCAGTGTAAATCTTTTGTCAGACCTTATTTAATTTGAGGAAATACAGGTTGGAAACTGCCAGTATAATAAGCCATATATAGGGTTCAACAGCGTTAATGATAGAATCTCCACTATTAAAGTGAGCTATTGAAGCCGAAATTAAAACAATGCCAAAGCCTGCATAAGCCCATTCCTTTAGTATTGATGGAATTCGTGGAGTAAGCAGGGCGATCAATCCCAATATTTTGGCTATCAAAAGCTCAGTTCTGAAATAATGCGGAAAACCTAAGTGCTCATAAATTGGTGTATACATTTTAAACATACTGAACAGCATGATGAAACTAAGTGCTCCTGTCGAAGACCAGTAAATAATTTTATCTCTTTTCATCGTTGGAAATTTTAATTTGTTTTCGCGTTGAATGATCGCTTTAATAACCGATCTCAATCGTAGTTCTGTAGGTTGCTTCATTGGTAATATTGTTTATCATAAAATGTGCAACGTCAGCCCGCGAAATACTGAGGCAATTCTTTAAAAAACTGTTGATAGCGAAACGATATTCGCCAGTAACTGGTTTATCAGTTAATCGGGGTGGGCGCACGATGGTCCAGTCTGTATCAGTCTCTTTTATAGTGTCTTCCATTAGCCGAAGATCATCATACATGTGTCTTAGTATTTTTTGAACAATGTATTTTTCAGCCAGCCGTACATAAAAAGGCAGCACCGGACTTATTTCTATTGCAGAAGCCGAGATAAAGAAAGCTCGCCGCACGCCCTTCTTTTTCATGGCTTTCAACAGGTTTTTATTTCCTTCAGAATACAATATGGTTGGTTTGCGGATGGTGTTGGTTCCCAGGGCAGAAATTACTGCATCCTTACCTTCCAAATAATCTTCAAAAGTTTCCGGGCACATCACATCCCCTTTTATAATCTGAAGATTGGGATGTGTAGTAGCCAGCTTAGCCGGGTTCCGAAGTAGCGCCGTGACCTTATGCCCGGCGTGGAGAGCAATTTCTACTGCCTGTTTTCCGATGCCTCCATTAGCACCTATCACCAGTATATTCAAAACCGTATTTGGATGTTCTATTTTCATTTGATAAATCTTAATTATTAATTGAATTTGAAGACACTCAATACAAAAATTGTCAGGAAAATAGCCAGCTGTGTAATGTGGAAAATGTTGAGTTTGTCCCTGATCTTTAGGATCTTATCGCTGACATTTATGCCGGATATTTCTTCGGGTAGTAGTTTTCTTAATCGCACGCCCAGTCTTCGTCCAAGGCCTATTCCATTGATCATTATTAGCAGGATTAACCCAAACTTTATCCTGAACCAGGTTTGCTCGCCAAAAACACCATGAGTGAGGTACATCATAGTTATACCTGAAATGAGTAGCAGGAGAAAGCCGCTTCCAAACACGATTTGAAGTTTTACCAAAGCTTCGCTAATGGCAAGCGCTTTGCCTTTATCTGCCCAATATTGCTTCCATATTTGTTTAAAAATCACATAGTCCATTAATGTCGTTCCTGCCATCATCGTTAGCCCGGTGATGTGCGTTACCAGGGCGGCATGGTAAATTGTTTCCGTTGTCATAATTGATGGTTTTAATACGTTTTCGTAGTTGTTTTATCAAATGTAATACGTTTTAGAATTATTAATCAAATCACGGAGTAATTTTGTTTATATTTACTGCGGAATCGTAATAAAATTGACATGAATAAGACAATTGCGCTGGTTAATGAATGGGGTAATTTTGAATTGGTCTATCCGGATGCGAATATTGACGACTTTTGCAGGCATTACCTTGCAACGCATCAAAAACAGAAAAACGCCGGTCCTTTAACGGGCGGCGTTGTGCCGCCAACCAGCGAAGGGCTTTTATTAAAGATGATTGGCCGCATACACAAGCTGAATATGAGTTACGCAAATAATGCACTCGAAGGCACAGGTGTGAAGCAGGTAGAAGAATTTGGTATTCTGCTAACAGTACAACAGGAGCGCAACCCTAGAAAATCAGAAGTGATTTATGCCAATTTATTCGAACTATCCAGTGGGACGGACATGATGAACCGTCTGATAAAAAGGGGACTAATAAAAGAATACGATGATAAGGACGATAAACGCTCAAAGCGTATCGAGCTTACAGCGGCAGGGGCAAAGGCAATAGAGCTTTGTACCGCGCGTATGAGAAAAGTAGCCAGTATGATGACTATCGACCTTAGTGAGGACGATAAACAGCTATGCATCCAGCTTTTGAAAAATATCGAGGTTAAATACTCAGCGCTATGGCAGCAACATAAGGACAAGCCTTTTGATGAGGTTTATGACAATATGATGCCTGCTAAACAATAAATCATTACTGTTTATCTTTTTTCAAAAATTCATCTGTAAAGTGCTGTTTTGATTTTGGCTTTGAAAACTTATCAGCATTGAACGACTGTGAAGCGCCTTTTGGGATGCTCAGACTATGCCAATCGCTATCAGCGATCATTTTGGCGATATAAATGATTTGTCCCACATGATAGGGATAATGCGCCAATTGCCGGTTAATCGCCTCCATTACGGTATGCCCTTGGTTGCGGATATAAATTATCTTTTTCAGATCCTCGCCTGTTAGCTGTTTGAGTGCACCTAAAAGACAGGCCCACCCTTGATTCCATTTACTTAGCAATTCTTCTTTGGTATTTATAACGCTTTCGAATTCGGCATCCCGGTTACGCCAATCTTTTTCACCGTCGGTGGTCAGAAAGTCTGTCCATCGCGAAAGCATATTACCCCATAAGTGCTGGACAATAATGGCAATGCTGTTGCTTTGCTCGTTATATTGCCAAAACAGTTTATCATCGGGCAGTTGAGCAATAGCTTTTTCACCGAGTGACTTGTAATATTCAAACTGCTTGATCGAGCTTTCTAAATAATCGTTTTCCATAAAAAATCCCGGTAGTTACAAATCTCCATACGAAGTTAGGTAATTACCGGGATTCAGTCAGGCTGTATAATTATTATGCAACTGAAGTTTGGTACAGTTCCATCTTTCTCCAGAAATAGTACAGCGCAAAAAGCAGTGCCAGGAATACGATAGGCATTACGATGAACAACACCGGATCATTCACGCAGATATGCGAAACCGCCGCACCAATTAATGTGAATGAAAAGCCCGCAAAAGCCCATTCTTTAATCGTTTTGTATTTGTTTTGCAGCAGCGCTATCACACCTAACAGCTTGAGCACGGCCAAAAAACCCATCAGGTATATGGGATAGCCCATAGCATTCATTGCATCTACACCGGCCTTTGCTTTGGCCAGGCCGCCGCCTGCATCCATTACATGGAAGAGGCAGAATATGATATTTAGCACCCAGTAGGTGACCTTTATAGTTTTCGGACTCATGAGATTTCGATTTTTAATTTATTTACCCTGATTAGGATCATAATTAATCATCCAGCGAACACCAAATTTATCCAGGAACATACCAAAATAGGCACCCCAGAATTCCTTTTTGAAAGGAGCTTCAATTGTACCGCCTGCTGAGAGCCCGTTGAAAAAGTGGAGCGCTTCCTCTTCGCTGGTCGGACTGATTGATAAGCTGAAATTATTGCCCGTTTTTAATATCTGACCCATTGATTCAATCATATCAGTCGCCATCAATATATTCCCGTTTCCTATAGGAAGCGACATATGCATGATCTTGTTTTGCACTTCGGGATGCATTTTGTCGCCACCAGGGGAATCTTTAAAACGCACCACTGCCAGAAACTCGGTACCGAAAACTGATTTGTAGAAGTTAAAAGCTTCTTCGGTATTACCGCTAAAATTTAAATAAGGATTTACTGTTGCCATTGTCTTATGTTTTTAATTGGTTCTATGTTAAATTATAAATATTTTGTTGCTACGGGAAATCATAGTTCAATTTCGGCCTTTTTTAAATGACCGGCAATGTTCTTTAATTGCCGGGCGTGCCTCCTGGTGTGAAAACAGGCAAACTGTATCCACTCTGTTTTTGTGATTAATCCAATTGTAGGCATCTCAAATGATGTGCATGTTTCGGTAAGATCATCTTTTCCGGCGACTTCCTCTATGCCATCAAAAGTTTTTGCGAGAGACGCGTGCAAAGAGGATATATCTTTCGGAGAATCTGAAGGGATAATAAAATCAGGTGATTTCATTTTGATGTCCATATTCAGGAATACATCACCGAACATTTTTACATGCTCTTCGGGGTTTCTTTTCGTCGTTATTGACGGTCCATTCAATGTTTCTAAAATACCTGACACCGATTTAAATATATGTTCGGCTACCTGACCGGCGGTCCAGCTCCCTTCAAAAGAAACTGTATTAAGGTTGCCCTGATCAAACAGCTCAAGAGCTTTTAAAAGCTCATCTTTTGCGCTGTTGATTGTTTTTTGCAAATCGTTTTTCATAATTTCTTGTTTTCCCTGATTGAATGATGCAAATTAGTGTCAATAAACCGGTTATAAAACGCGTAAATACGACAATGTGAAGGGTTATTTACGACAAAATACTTTAGCTTAGTATAATATGAAAACAGTTTCCATCCTGGTACCCGAATGCGCTGTGTTGCAGGGCATAGCCGACCCGCGTTATATGTTTACGGCAGTAAATATGTTCTTAAAAAATGCAGGTAAACCACCCTTGTTCAATGTGCAATTGGTAGGATTGAGCAGAGAAGTCAGGCTTAATGATGGCGCTTTTACTATCAGGCCCGATCTGTTGCTGGATGAAGTAAAAAAATCTGATCTGGTCATTGTTCCTCCATTAAGTGGCGACCTGAATGCAGCGATAAAACTAAACGGAGAGTTTGTTCCATGGATACAGGAACAATACAGGCGAGGTGCCGAAGTAGCCAGCTTATGCCTGGGAGCATTTTTGCTTGCCTCTACAGGCTTGTTGAATGGTAAAAAATGCTCGACCCATTGGCTGTTTGCAAATGAGTTCAGGAACATGTTCCCGGAAGTTGACCTGGTTGATGAAAAGGTAATTACCGAAGAAAACCATGTTTATTCCAGTGGAGGGGCCAACTCTTACTGGAACCTGCTTTTGTACCTGGTTGAAAAATATACCAATCGCGAGATGGCTATCCTGGCTTCTAAATTCTTTGTGATCGATATGGGGCGGAATGACCAGTCTCCGTTTATTATTTTCCAGGGGCAAAAAGATCATGAGGATGAAGTAGTGAAAAATGCGCAGGAGTACATCGAAAACAACTTTCATAACAAAATATCGGTGGACGAATTGTCTGATAAGTTCAGCGTTGTGCGCCGGACTTTTGAACGGAGGTTTAAAAAATCAACTCATAATACGGTAGTTGAATATATACAGAGGGTGAAAATAGAAGCAGCCAAAAAAAGCTTTGAAAGCAGCAGGAAAACTATTTATGAAGTAATGTACGATGTAGGTTATACCGATATTAAAGCATTTCGGGACGTATTTAAGCGCATTACAGGTATGCCTCCGGTTGATTACCGAAATAAATACAACAAGGATGCGGCTGTTGCAATGTGACGCGGAATGGGGAATAACTTTTATGGCGATAAAGCTAAATTAATGTATTAATTTAAGCATGATCTGCTTTGGTAAGTATGATTATTTATGTTTTAATATGTTTAGTATCAGATTAAAACACAGTGAATTACCTATAACCAAAGGAGCTGTATTTACGTACAAGTATAGATAACAGCAAGTCAGCAACAGGCCCCCATAACCTGATTAATAGAAACTTAATGACCAAACAGGGCAATTTGATTAAAAGCGTAAGTGTAGAGAGTATCAGATATTACTTTACCGTCATCTTACTGGCGGTAACAACAATTGCATTTGCCCAAAATCAACAATTACATTTTACGCATTTAGGAACAGAGGATGGCCTTTCGGAACTTAACCCGAATTGCTTGTTGCAGGATAGCCGTGGGTTTATTTGGATAGGTACTGCTGATGGATTGAACCGTTATGACGGTTATGATTTTAAAATATTCAGAAGTGATGCAAAAGACAATACCAGCATAGGCAACAATTATGTTCAGGATATAATTGAAGATAAAGAAGGTAATATCTGGGCGGCTACTATTGGCGGAGGTTTGAACAAGTTTGATAGAAATACCAATCGATTTCACCGTTATCTGCATAACGGAAAAGACAAAAACGCTATCTCCAGTAATTTTGTAAGTAAACTGGCTCTTGATAAATCGGGTAAAATATGGGTTGCTACACAAAAAGACGGGCTGAATTTATTCGATCCAAAGACAGGTAAAAGCATACATTATTTCAGAAACAGTGATCCTGCCAGCCTGGCCGATAATTCAATCCAGACTGTATATGTTGACCATGAAGATAATGTTTGGGTAGGCACCGATAATGAAGGATTGTGTTTATTCAATAGAAACAATAATAATTTTACCCGGTTCAAAAATGAACCGTCAAATCCTGAGTCGGTCTCGGGAAATAAAATAACCGCCATTTTTGAAGGTAGCGGGCATCATTTATGGGTTGGTACTCAAGAAGCGGGATTAAATCTTTATAACCCAACTACTCACGGGTTCAAGCGCTTTGTTAACGATCCTCATAATAAAAATTCACTGGTACATAACAGTATTCAGAGTATTGCTGAGGATGATAACAATAACCTGTGGATAGGTACGGAAAATGGCGGATTGAGCATTTATTACCCTGACTGGGACCAATTTCAAAGCTACTATCATGATGATATAGACAACACCACACTCGCCAATAATTCGGTAGATGTTATTCTGAAAGACCGGGCAGGGAACATGTGGTTAGGTGTTTTTGCCGGAGGTGTTGACCTGTACAAAAAAAACACAAGCAATTTTGAGCATTATAAACATAACATGCTGCCAAACTCACTTTCTAACGATTTTGTGTTAAGCATGTATGAAGATAAGGATTACAACATCTGGATAGGTACCGATGGCGGGGGGCTGAATATGTTTAATCTTAAGTCAAGTAGTTTTACGGTTTATAAAAATAATCCTGCTGATAGTCACAGTATATCAGGCAATAATATTTTGGACATTAAACCCGATGACGAGGGCAATTTATGGATAGGCACCTGGGGAAACGGAGTGAATGTGATGAACCCGAAAACCAAAACATTTAAAGTATTTAAACATGATCCAGCCAATCCCAATAGTCTGAGCGGCGATAATATTTATGCAATAACTCAAACTCCCGATAAAAAAATATGGCTGGGTTCTTTTGGCGACGGATTAAACTTATATCAGCCTGAAAGTAATACGTTTGTTCATTTTAAGAACATTGAAAAAGATCCCACCAGCATAGGAAGTGACAGAATAAACTCGCTTCTGACCGATAGCAAAGGTAATTTGTGGATCGGTACCGATGATGCAGGCTTAAATCTTTTCAATCCAAACACAAACTCGTTTGTGCGTTTTCCGCATGATGATAATAAAAATAGCATAAGTAGTAATACGATCTTCGATCTTCATGAAGATCGTGCAGGGAATATCTGGATTTGTACATTAAGCGGCCTTAATCGTTTTGATCCGGTCACACAGCATTTCACAGTATTCAAAACCAAAGACGGACTGCCTAATGATTATGCCCAGGCTATACTTGAAGATGATAAGGGACATTTGTGGGTAAGTACCAATAATGGTATTTCCATGTATGACCCTAAAACAAATAAATTCAAAAACTATACAACCGAGGATGGTTTGCAGGGCGATGAATTTAAACAACACGCTGCATTAAAAAGCAGCACAGGGGCGTTTTACTTTGGCGGAGTGAATGGTTTTAATTCTTTCTTCCCAGATCATATCATTCACTCATCCTATAATCCGCCTCTGGTTTTAACCAATTTTGAGGTATTTAATAAACCGCTCGAAGTTGCAAAAGACAAAAATGACCCGTCGCCACTTAAAAGAGATATTTCTGAAACCCGGTCTATTACATTACCGCATGATCAGTCTGTTATTTCAATTGAATACGCTTCCTTAGATTATTTGTCGCCTAACAAAAAGAATTACGCATACATTCTGGAAGGGTTTGATAAAGGATGGAATTATGTAGGCAATAAAAACACAGCCGTGTATACTAACCTGCCTCCGGGCGGTTATACCTTTAAAGTAAAAAGCCAGAACAGCTCAGGTGAATGGTCAAAAGTACTGTCTTTGAAAGTTACCGTGGTTCCGCCATTCTGGTTAACGTGGTGGTTTGAAACGCTAAGCGGCGCGTTTGTTATTGCTTTGATTTACGGTCTTTATCGCTATCGCGTTCATAGCATTATGAAACAAAAAGCCAAGCTTGAGGATGAAGTCAAACATCGCACCGCTGTAATTCAGCATCAAACCGAGGAACTTCAGGCGCAATCGGACGATTTGCAGGCATTAAATGAAGAATTGCAGTCCCAATCAGAAGAGCTGCAATCATTGAATGAGGAATTGCAGGCGCAATCAGAGGAGTTAGAGGATCAAAAGAACCAGGAGTATAAAGCACGACAGGACGCCGATAAAGCTAATCAGGCTAAGAGCATCTTTCTGGCTACGATGAGCCACGAGATAAGAACACCAATGAATGGCGTGATCGGTATGGCTTCATTGTTGTCCGAAACACAATTGAATAGTGAACAACGCGAATATGCCGAAACTATCATCAATTGCGGCGATAGTTTGCTGAACGTGATCAATGATATTCTCGACTTCTCGAAAATTGAGTCCGGCAAAATGGATATAGAAGAGGAAGAGTTTGATCTGCGCCAAAGCATTGAAGAGATTATGGATATGTTCTCGCAAAAGGCAGCCGAGCAACGTCTTGACCTCATCTACCAGATCGACTTTAACCTGCCACATTTTGTAGTAGGAGATAGCTTGCGTTTAAAGCAGGTGATTATCAACCTGATCAATAACGCAATAAAATTCACCTCAAAAGGAGAAGTGTTTATTAAGGTATATTTATCACAGACTGCTAAAAATGATCAGTTAGAGATAGGCTTCAGTGTTAAGGATACCGGAATAGGCATACCTGAGGATAAATTGCCTACCTTATTCCAGGCATTTTCACAGGTTGACTCGTCTACTACACGTAAATATGGGGGCTCGGGGCTTGGGTTGATCATTAGTGAACGCCTGGTAAAACTAATGGGCGGTAATGTATGGGTTGAAAGCACAGTGGGCGAAGGTTCTACATTTAACTTTACCATATGTACCAAAGCCAGCACTAAATCAAATACCGAACTTCACTTATTGCCTGGTATTGCTCATATTGAAGGCAAGCGCATACTTGTGGTGGACGATAACAATACTAATCTTGTTATTCTAAAATCGCAGTTAGAACATTGGAAATTACAAACTATTACTTGCACCTCGGCAAGAGAAGCATTAAGCATACTGGCAGAGGATGGCCGGTTTGATATGGTTATTTCTGACATGGCCATGCCTGATATGGATGGCGTAGAATTGGCCAGGGCAATCAGAGCTTCAAGTACCCAATTGCCAATTATTATGCTGAGTTCAATAGGAGATACTACCCGTAAAAAATACCCGGGACTATTCTCGGCTGTATTGGTAAAACCAGTAAAGCAAAACCAATTGCTGAAGAGTATTTATGCTGAACTGGGTGAACGTAAAGAAGAAGTACAACCCCTTAGTGAAAAACCGGAAAATGTGCTTGACCCTGAATTTGCAAATAATTATCCGCTCGAGATACTGATAGCTGAGGATAACCCCGTAAACCAAATGCTGATACAACGGATATTGGTTAAGCTGGGATACCAAACTGCGATGGCGCAAAATGGCCTTGAAGCTTTGCAAAATGTATCGGAAAAAACATACGACGTAGTATTAATGGACGTGCAAATGCCCGAAATGGACGGTTTTGCGTCAACAGAAAATATCCGGAAGCTGGATACGCCACAACCTTATATCATAGCCATGACCGCCAATGCGCTTGCCGAGGACCGCGAGATTTGTCTGAATAAAGGTATGGATAATTACATCTCAAAACCGCTCAAACTGGAAGCGCTGGTAACTATTCTGAAAGAGGCCCATTCCATTAAAAAAGGTACAGTAATTCATTAATCAGAATCAATTTATCTTGATCACTTCGAAATTTGAGGCGGCAATCTGTCCAAGTTTTTGCAGATCATCGTTGTTCCAGCGTTCATCCGGAGCGCCGCTGATATACATATTGCTGCCAATATCGGCCAGAATAATGCCATATTTTTTCATTGCAGTTAATATGATTTGCAGATTGGCGGAATAGCCGCTCACGTTAAAGTTGGCTTTTAGACGAAGTTTAGTACCAAATGGTAAAGAATATTGTCCACCACTGCTGTTAACACCATGCCTTGCAGGGGCTATGTAAGAATTTGGTTTTACATTAGCCGATTGCAGTGTAAAGCGTATAGCATGATCAATGGTTCCCTTCAGTATTTCTTCATAACGAACCAGTCCGGGGAAAATGGGTAGACCGGCTGCATCAGCTGAAGTCCAGCCATCAGGTCTTAATGCATCGGATTTAAGATTAAAGATAGCACCACTTGATGCCTGCCACTGGCCATTGGTATAGCTGGCATTATATAGCTCGTATAAAATATCATTGTCCTTATCTACTACAAGCACATGTGAATCGCCCTGGCCATTGCCTTCGATCAGGGCATTGGATGGAATAGGATAAGGCCCTGGGTCACTTTCACTGCCATAGTTGCCGTCGTTTGAATTGGCCCGGAAAGTTACTGATACTTTGGGTTGGCTGCTGCAAACCACGGTATATGGAATACCTATAGGTGCATTGTCCCACAAACCGCTGCCAAAATCAGCTTTCAGTTTTGAACTGTTGAAATTGGCAATAATTTGAGAGCTGTTTGGGTCGATGGCTGCTGATGAAATATCCTGGTTCCATTGATTGTCAGCCGGGAATATCCCGATGCTTTCCGCATCGGCTAATTGTACATTGCATGTGTTGCCTGTTCCTGTATTCCCATTATTGGTATTACCTGTAGTATTACCATTGGTGCCTTTTGAACCTGTTGAAGGTGCACCTCCTTCCTTTTTACTGCACCCTGCAAGCAGAAAAAGCAAGGCAAAAGTAGTATACAATACTGACCTCATACCCATCTGTAACGGCAATTGTAACAAAAAGGTTATACAGTCATTAATTATAAGGCAATGTATTTATACACATTTTGGAGTTAATGGCGTTGGGGAAACTTACGGATGATGTTTCTTTTGCATCATTACCCGTACAGCTTCAGCGATAAATTGACGGCCACGTTCGTCCATACCAAGCTTTTCATAACCGTCATACAATTCATAACTTACACCTCCATTGCCGTTATCTTTTGCTTCCAGTTTTTTGTCATCCTGCTGGTATTCGACATAGCCATCCTTCGAAATGCTTCTGATGGCAGTGCCGTCATCGTTAAAGCTAATATGCCCGGCATATTCTATTCTCAGATAGTGATCATTACTTTTTTCTACAATTGTTGTGTGCCTTTTTCCAAATGTACATGCTGCCAAAAACAGCATGCCTGCCACTAAAAGGGCTATTCCTGATTTTTCCATATCTTTTCTTTTGATGGTCATGAATGATGAATAAACAAATATACAGAAATATTATAGTACTATCCAATACATAGTACTATAAAAGTGAAAATTAATTGTAGGGATGCGATGCATCGCATCCCTATGGAGAAATTCAGAATGCTTAGAATTAGATATTTTTAGAAAAACGATACAGATACGGGGCCTTATGAGCCGCACCGGTCCATTTTTTAGCCACACGCTCTAAAATGCCGAGGCTGAGCATCTTGCGCTGAAAACCAGGACGAAGCAATTTTTTGTCGAGTATGGTTTCATATAGAATCTGCAGATCGCCGAGGGTAAACTCTTCCTGCATCAGGTTAAAGGCGATGAGTTTATTGTCCAGGTCACTCTGGAGTGATTGCAATGCTTTCTGAATGATAAGGTTATGGTCCTGCATCAATTTGGGGACATTGGTAAGATCATACCAGGCGCAGCCGTCAAATATAGTGTCAGGTTTAGGAACTACTTTGGTAAAATCAACCAACGCATAATAACCTATCGATATAAATCTTTGCAATAGCCAGTGAGTGTTGTCGTGTTCGATATTATTGGCAGTCAGGATATCTTTCATGGGCTGCGGATCTGATCGGCCATAATCACCAAAAACATAAAATTGTTCCAGGTAGATGTCTTTTAGTCCGGTTCGCTCGCTTACAATCCGGTTTGCCGCATCGTTCAGGTTTTCTCTTTTATGAATGAATCCTCCTGGCAGGGCTACAACTCCGGTTTTATTGTAACGCATTAATAAAACTTTTAATTGGTGATTATGGAAGCCAAATATTACGGCGTCAATAGCCAGTCCGTGCATAAAGTCGGGTCCGGTAGCTCCGGTTTCATTTTCGGCTGGCTTATCTTTACTCATAAATTATCACGGAAAATACAGTAATCATTTGATATTCTGCTATCCGATTTTTATTATTGTAACACAATGTTACAATGATAATCTAAATTACATCAAACCAATTATAAAATCGAATAGATTATGAGAAAATCAACCCTTGTGTTATTAGCATTCGCAACATTCTGTTGCAGTAATGTATTTGCACAAAACAACCAGGTAAAAATTGAAAACGGCACATTGGAGGGCACGACCAACGATGCTACGTCTATCCGTAGCTTTAAAGGTATTCCGTTTGCAGCCCCTCCCATTGGAGATTTGCGCTGGAAAGAGCCCCAACCTGTAAAAAGCTGGGATGGCGTGCGCAAAGCCGATCATTTTGGCAATAACCCTATGCAGAAGAATGTTTTTGGCGATATGATGTTCCGCTCGGCAGGGATGAGCGAAGATTGCCTGTACCTTAATGTCTGGACGCCGGCCAAATCGGGTAAAGAGAAATTGCCCGTGCTGGTTTATTTCTATGGTGGTGGTTTTGTTGCTGGTGATGGCTCTGAATCGCGTTATGATGGTGAAAGCATGGCTCAGAAAGGGATCGTTTCACTTACAGTTAACTATCGTCTTGGCGTCTTCGGTTTTATGGCACATCCTGAGCTAAGTGCCGAGTCTCCACACCATGCATCGGGTGATTATGGCCTGCTTGATCAGCATGCAGCATTAGAATGGGTCAAGAAAAATATAGCAGCTTTTGGTGGCGATCCGGATAAAGTCACCATCGCAGGCGAATCAGCAGGTTCTATTGCAGTTTGTGCGCAGATGGCGTCGCCTTTGTCAAGGAACCTGATCGCGGGGGCAATTGGCGAAAGTGGAGGCATGATCGCACCAACTATTCCGGCTATTCCGCTGGCTGACGGCGAGAAAAACGGCATTGCCTTCGGTCAGAAAGTTAATTCGACTTCATTAGCTGCACTGCGAGCTATCCCATCAGATCAATTACTGGAAATGGCTTCCAAACAAGGTATGCCGCCTATGTCGCCTACTGTGGATGGCTATTTTTTAGATAAGTCCCCAAATGAAATATTTGCGGCAGGCGAGCAGGCACATGTGCCGCTGCTTGCTGGCTGGAATTCAGCCGAAATACCTTACCAGGCATTTATGTGGGGCGATGCACCAACACCGGAGAATTACCTGAAAAAATTAAAACAAACCTATCCCGATAAAGCCGATGAGGTGCTGAAATTATATCCCGGCTCAACACAGGACGAGGTCATTAAATCAGCTACCGAACTAGGCAGTGATCGCTTTATCGTTTATAGTACCTGGAAATGGGCAGATATGGTTGCAAAAACTGGTGGCAAACCTGTATACACTTATGTGTTCGGAAGACCGCGTCCAGCAATGGTGGCCTCGATGGGCAATGCAAAGCCGGGACTAGCTGGTGGCGTGGTAAAGGGTGGAGTAGACGACGCTCAGAAAAAAGCGCCTGCGCCATATCCGGGTGCAACGCATTCTGCCGAGATTGAGTATGCGATGGGCAACCTGCCGGGTAATAAGGTATACGACTGGAAGCCTGAAGATTTTAAAGTTTCAGCGACTATGGAAGATTACTTTGCCAACTTTATCAAAACAGGTAATCCAAACGGTAAAGGCTTGCCAAAATGGGATGCCAATAATGGAAGCGCAACGAAAAGCATAAATATTAATGTTGAAACCAAAATGGAGCCGCTACTTATTGATCGCTACCATTTCCTTGACCAGCAATACACAAAGAAATAACTGATCTACTAATATATCTGAAGCTGTCCTGATGAATTTCGGGACGGCTTTTTTATTGATCTGATTTTATAGCTTTGTTCCCGGCTAAAACGACATGATTTTTAAAGCACCCGAATTAAGAACAGTAAATGTTACCCGCTATGTAACGCCCTTGCGCGAAGGCGGCTCGTTGCCTGCCATTACCGAGGCGGATGATGGCTTCCTGTATGTTCTCAAGTTTCGCGGTGCAGGGCAGGGCGTAAAAGCTTTGATAGCTGAGTTGATAGGCGGAGAGATAGCGAGAGCATTAGGTTTTAAAGTCCCTGAAATTGTTTTTGCTAATCTTGATACTGCTTTCGGGCGCTCAGAGCCAGATGAAGAAATACAAGACCTGCTAAAAGCCAGCGTCGGTTTAAACCTGGCGTTACATTATTTGTCTGGTGCGATAACTTTTGATCCGGCGGTAACTAAAGTCGACCCAAAACTGGCCTCGCAAATTGTATGGATGGATTGTTTACTAACCAATGTTGACCGTACGCCACGTAATACCAATATGCTTACCTGGAACAAAGAGTTGTGGCTGATAGATCACGGCGCATCTTTGTATTTTCATCACTCATGGGATAACTGGAAGGAGCAGGCTGTACGGCCGTTTATGCAGGTAAAAGATCATGTGCTGTTATCCAGAGCATCTAAACTGGATATCGTAGACGAGGAATTTAAGGCGATTCTGACACCGGAGGTTATACAAACCATTGTGTCCTTAATACCCGATGAATGGATAAAAGGCGAGTGGCTGGAAGAGCCGGATGAAGTGCGCTCAGTTTATGCGCAATTTTTAGAAACCCGTATAGCGGCATCATCTATTTTTGTAAAGGAGGCGCAACATGCAAGAGAATAACCTGTTTGAGTATGCCGTTATCCGCGTGGTGCCGCAGGTGGAACGCGAGGAGTTCCTTAATGTGGGGGTGATCCTTTATTGCCCTAAACTGAAATTCCTGCAATGCCTTTGTGAATTGGACGAAAGGCGCCTTTGCTCTTTCTCCAACAAAATAGATATTGACGACCTGAAAGGCCACTTGCATTCCTTTGCCGAAATATGCCGCGGCAGTAAAGATGGCGGTCCAATAGCCCAGCTGGATATGCCTTCCCGTTTCCGCTGGCTTAGCGCTACCCGCAGTACGGTGGTGCAGACCTCAAAAGTTCATCCGGGTTTGTGCGCTGATCCTGCTGAAACGCTCGAGAAATTATACGCGCAGTTGGTGCTTTAACCTTTTGGTGTTCACGCTCATGAACACTTTATTAATGATTCTTTAGCTCGGCCTTTAGGCGTTCGTTTTCTGCTCTTAATTTATTGATATATTCATGTTGTGCCGAAAACTCTGCACTTATTTCTTCAAGTGTGTAGCGTTCAGTAATATGCTGCGTGCAATTCCAGTCATAAGCTTTTACGTGCAGTACCAGCATTCTTTCGGGGCGGTGTTTATAATCCCCGAGCTCCAGTTTTTCAAATAGTTCGGCATTGTCGTCGATCTCAAGAATCTCAGCCTCAGCATAAATTTTTAGCCTTGCCTTAGCAGCTTGATCCAGCAGGAACAAAGAGACTTTATTATTGGTGGTTAAATTGCCAACGGAGATATATTGCTTATTTCCCCCGAAATCAACAAACCCCAAAGTTTGATCATCCAATACCTTTAAAAATCCTTTTGGCCCGCCTCTGAACTGGATATAAGGGAACCCGTCTTTCCCATTTGTCGCCATATAGAAATTATCCTGGTGGGATATAAAATCCATTTCGGATTCTGTCAAGCCGTCTGGATTTTTAAATCGTTCCATCCGGGCATAACTCGCCCTGCTACCATATCTTTCCTGGAACCTTTTGGATGCATCGGAGAATGCAATTTCGGCGTAGTTCATTGTTTTTATTTTAAAGCTAACAGTACACAATACATATTCAAAGCAACGATCTTAACTTTTACCCTCGGATGAGATTGCAAATCCATCGCCTGTTCCATGATTTTTTATAATTTTATAACAACTGAACCCGGATTCATTGGCAAAGAATAAGCAAATCATTATTTACGGCATTGCATTAGCCATTTTACTGTTCCTCCTAAAATGGTTGGAGACGCGCTACATCATGCTCGATCAGCAGTTAGATATTTACCTGGGCATTATAGCCGTCCTATTTACGGCCCTGGGTATTTGGCTGGCTCTGAAGATCAGGAAACCTAAAGTGGAGACGGTGATTGTCGAAAGGAAAATAGTGTTGACAGCCGGTCCGGATTTCATTTTGAATGAGGATGAGGTTCGTCGTCTCAACCTGAGTAAACGCGAATTAGAGGTTTTGCAATTAATGGCCGATGGCTTAAGCAACCAGGAAATAGCATCTAAATTGTTCGTGTCGCTCAATACCATTAAAACTCATTCGGCACAAATATTTGAAAAGATGGAAGTGAAACGGCGCACGCAGGCCGTTGATATGGCCAAAAGGCTGTGCATTATACCTTAAACGACTCATACTTTAGTACCAAAATGCAGCTAAATCTGCAAAATCACCCTAAAGTATGACCGGAAATAATACCCCTTTATTCAATTTTGAGCAAACTAAAACTTAAAACAAAATGAAGAAGATCATTATTATTTGCGGATCAATAGCAGGTTTAATAGTCACCTCCATGATGCTGTTATCCATTTCCGGTTGTATTGGAGGGTCAGACTTTGAGGGTGGCATCGGCAGTATGCTGCTGGGATATAGCAGTATGGTCATCGCTTTCTCCATGATATTTGTGGGGATAAGAAATTATAGGGATAAACACAACTCGGGTACCATCAGCTTTGGAAAAGCGTTGAAAATTGGCCTGCTTATTACGCTGGTGGCGTCAACCATGTATGTGATCGTGTGGGAGATCGATTATTCTTTTTTTATCCCTGATTTTTATGAAAAGTATTCGGCCCATATTATTCGCAATATGAAGTCGCATGGAGCCAGCCAGGCCGAAATACTAGCACAAATGGCTGCGAACAAAAGGGATGGCGAAATGTACAGAAACCCTTTATTTAGAACCATGTTTACTTACATAGAGATATTGCCTGTGGGGCTCATCATGGCGTTGCTGGCCGCTCTTATATTAAAGCGCAAGTCGAACCCGGATAATATGATCGTAAGTCCAAGCGTCGGCTAACCGATAAAAAACTGCTGACTGATGATCTTACCATTTTTCACTTTATAAAGACATATTTCCTCTACCTCCATATGGCCCTGATTTTGTACTTCAAAGGACATTTTCAGGCTCAGTGTGAAGTAGCTGCCGGCAATGACCGGTTCAGATAAAGTGATCTTGTGTATAGCGGTAATACGGGATAAAAAATCTTTTTCGCGCTCCAGTAAGGTGGTCAGCCCTTTTAAAGGCTGACCACTTGTATCCAGCGGATCTATACTCTCCGCATCTTCTGAAAATAACAGCTGATAAGCCTCAACAAACCTTTGTTCGCTGACCATTTCCTTCAAACCGTTCGCAATTTCGTGAATGGTGAACATAACAGGATAACCCTGCTTGCTTATCGATTGTTTCAAATGAGACATAATTTCTATCGTGACTAACCCTCTTTGCGAAGCAGAGAGGGTGGTCGGGCGAAGCAATGACCGGGTGAGTAAACTCAACGCCTTGCATTTACGTCAATGCAACTCCCATAGTCGACTCACCCGATCTACGCTACGCTGGATCTCCCTCTTTTCTGCAAGCAAAAAAAAGGGAAGAAAACGCATCGCAAAAGTCTTACACCACAATACTCTCAATCCCTTTTTGCAACGCCGTCTATTTCAAATCAGGCACATTGGTACCCTCAACCCTGAAAGTTGTTACATCAGTGATGCCAATAAACCCTAATACAGATCTCAGATAAGGTTCCGCAAAATCATAAGACTTCATCGGGCCGTCTGAATAAACTCCACCCGAGGCAATTGCTAAGTAAACTTTCTTATTCTTCACCAGGCCTTCGGGGCGACCGGGTTGATAAGAAAAAGTTTTACCGGCACGGACAAGATGGTCCAACCAGGCCTTAAGTGCCGAAGGAATATTAAAATTGTAAATAGGTACACCTATCACAATAATGTCGGATTCAAACAGTTCTTCTATAGCTTCGTTAGAATGCCTGGCTGCTTCTGCAGATTCCTGTGTGGCATTTTCAGCAGGTGCGTAAAAAGCGTTTAAATGCGATTCCTCCAGGTGTGGATAATGGTGCTCAACAAGGTCGCGCAGTTTAACAGTACTTTCGGGGTAATGTTCAGCCAATTTTTCAATAATTGCATTTGCAAGTTGTGTGCTGTTTGAGGCTGCGCCCCTTGCACTGGATATTACATTTAATATCTTTTTCATTTTTGATTTTTTATAATAGAATTGTCAGATTAAGCGGTTTTTAAAGACTGGTTGCTTTTGTGGTAAGTGAAATAAGATACAAGCATCAGCACCAGGAATATCACGGGCATCGCGCGGTAATTAACCGGGTCGCCCGAGGCGGTGTGCGCAATAAAGGCGGATACGAAGGTGATAATGAAACCGGCATACACCCATTCTTTGATACGGGCAGATACAGGAGCAACGAGTAATATCGCGCCGATCAGCTTTCCATAAGCCAGCTCAACGCGGAAATAATCCGGGTAACCTAAGTGACGGAAGGCCTGCAGCATGGCATCCTGCGTTAAATAAGCATAGGCAGAATAGACCATCATTATAGCCACAATTGCCGTGGTGACCCAGTAAGTAATTTTAATCGCTTTCATTTTTGCATTTTTTTTGACGAGCAAAACTATGTACATTTGCTTGTAAAAAGTTAGCAGTATACAAAAGGTTAGCACTAACCTTTTGTATACTGCTAACTTTAAACGGGAAAAATCATGGGACAAATTCATTCAAAAGAGGACTGCACACGGGCATTAACCGGGATAGGGGACGCACTTTATGTAATCGGCGGAAAATGGAAACTGCGTATTATAATCGCCCTGGTAAATAGCAATAAACGCTTTAACGAATTACAGCGGACTATAACCGGCATTTCAGCCAGGGTGTTATCGCACGAGCTGAAAGAGTTGGAAATGAACGGCTTTGTAAAACGGAATATCTATACAGAAAACGCAGTAGTGGTTGAGTATGAACTTACCGAATACAGTGAGTCCCTCAGTAGCGTATTAAGCGCGCTAAGTGAGTGGGGCATTATGCACCGTGAGAAGATCAGGAAGGAAAGATCGGTAGTGGAAGCGGTTTTAAGAGAGTAATTAACAATAAATTGAATAAAAAAAATAGGGGTATTTTTTCCCGTCCCACCAGGGTCTCCGGAGGAACCCTGCTTTTTCCTCTAAATATCCGCAATTCATTAACAAATCATTTTTATTAATTATTCTTATCTTTAATACCAGAGCAGGGCAAGCTGAACATCGCCCCCGCACCTCCACTCGTCATCGTTGCGTGCCCGACTGACGCTGCTACCCACTACCGCCTGAACTGATTAAAGCATTCTGTTTCTAAAATTGATTTATCACAATTTTATTCATTTTAATGGTACATACCCCATCAAAAACTTCAACCAGGAGTTTAGCTTCAATCGTTACTGCGTCCTCCGTTGGTACCATTGTCGAATGGTATGACTTTTATATTTTCGCCAGTTTAGCAACTATTATTGCCACCCGGTTTTTTCCTAAAGATAACCCTACGGCGGCATTTTTGGCCACATTTGCCACCTTTTCGGCCGGATTGGTTGTACGGCCGTTTGGAGCCTTGTTTTTTGGCAGATTAGGAGATCTGATCGGCCGGAAATATACTTTTATGGTTACGTTGGTGCTGATGGGTGGCTCCACTTTTGCAATAGGGCTGGTGCCAGAGTACGAAAGAATAGGCTTTTTAGCGCCTGTGATCGTACTGATTTTAAGATTATCGCAGGGTCTGGCTATTGGTGGCGAATATGGAGGCGCCGCAACTTTTGTTGCAGAACATGCGCCCGTCGGTAAACGCGGTTTCTGGACTTCGTGGATACAGACAACGACGACGATTGGATTGGTTTTATCAATGTGCGTGATCTTGATCTCAAAAGGTTCCATGAGTGCAGCCGCGTGGGAGAATTGGGGTTGGCGAATTCCTTTTTTAGCATCAGCTCTGATGATAATAATTTCTGTCTGGATAAGAAGAAGCATGGCTGAGTCGCCTCTGTTCGCTAAAGCGAAATCAGAAGGGAAAACATCCGTCAATCCGCTAAGGGAATCGTTTGGCAACAAGTCGAATTTGAAGTTGGTTCTACTGGCTTTATTCGGGCTTACGATGGGCTTAGGTGTTGTGGGCTATTCGTCTACATTTTATTCTCAAAGCTTTCTCATCAAAATCATGTTTGTCGATTTTGACCAGGCGAACGAGATGGTGATCATTGCTGTCACAATGGGTATCCCTTTTTATGTTTTCTTCGGATGGTTGTCCGACCGTATTGGCCGCAAGTTTATTTTGATGGCAGGACTGCTAATGGCCGTTATCTTTTTTCGCCCGATTTTTGAAAGAATGTATCAGACTACCAACCTCCGGAATAAGGTGGAAAATAAGCAGGCAATGCAAATGAATATTAAAAGGGAGATGCGGCCCGGATCAAGCACCGACTCCTTAATTACAACAACCACCCTCCGCTTTTACACGGATGGAACCAGCTGCCAGGAGATTAAGCGGGAAGTAATAAGTGCAGGAAAAGCTGGTCGGCCCGAAATTCTCACTTCGATAAAACTGGATGATTCGAACAAATGGAAATTGATTTTTTTAATTTTCGCAATGATGCTTGTTTTCACAATGGCATATGGCCCCCTCGCGGCATTTATTGTTGAAATGTTTCCGTTGAGAATCCGCTACACATCCATGTCGTTGCCATACCATTTAGGTAACGGAGTATTTGGCGGATCAACCCTGGTTATAGCTACCTATTTAATTGGAAAGGCAAAAGTTGCCCATGTCGCCAATTATTACCTGGCTGGGCTCAACTATCCTATTGTATTAATGAGTGTGTGTTTGGTTATCGGGCTGATATATGTCAAAGAAAATAAAGAGGGGAAAATAGCTGTACAAGTTCCTTCAAAAAATCTGAACAAGGTTAAAAGATCAATGGGTTATGTTTGGATATTATTGGGATTAGCGGCCACGTACTTCGGCCTGTTTCAATTAGGGATACCAAAATTTACCTCGGGCAGTAAGGACGACCTGATTTTCTCCATCATCGTTATGTTTTTTATAACCCCCATCGTATCAATTGGCCTATTACTTTTTGGGAAATATGCTATTGATGGTGAGTATGATGATTGATTTTTGGAACGGCAGCTTAAGACTCCAGACTTAAGACTGTGTTTAGGTAGTTATAGGTATATTTGCAATCTAAAAGCGAGTGCTATGAGTTACGACCAGTTTAACCGCCGTATGATTGAGATAGAGGAGGCAAACCGCGAGGCATTTAAGGGACGGCGCATTTTCAGTTACTTCGAGCTGGATCCCGACAGGGGTACCGAAAAGTATATCATCGACATCGACCCAAACAAAAAACTCCCTCAAAATATACGCGACGAGATACAAAAGGCCTTTGATAAGTTTTTGGTGAAGTAGAGGAGAGACTTTAGCACTTTCGACTTAAGACTTTCGACTATATTAACGCGGCGATTAATTTCTCACGCACCTTGTTTTTCCCAAACAGATTTTTCTATATTTGTTTCTCAATCCAAAATCGTCATGAAAATAGCAATAGTCCCCATGCGATTTAGAATCAGGGGATAACAATCCGGTTTTTCTTTTTTCAGCGTCCCGCTGAACATTTTCCAATTTTTTAACCTAGTAATTAATTTTCATGGCAACAGATCAAACGACTGTTATAAGCAGGTCAACCAGAATATTTACACTTATAAAAGAATCCTTACGCGGCGGTAATCACGATTTTACGCAGGGGAGTATCCGGCGCGCCGTATTATTATTGGCCATTCCGATGATGCTCGAAATGGCAATGGAATCGGTTTTTGCCCTTGTCGACCTATACTTCGTTGGGCATTTACCACATAGCAGCTATGCTATCCAGACTGTCGGACTAACAGAATCCTGCTTAACGATAATTTATTCACTGGCGGTAGGCATGAGCATGGCAGCAACGGCCATAGTAGCTCGCCGCATTGGCGAAAAAGATCCCGTTGAAGCAGCTAAAGCCGGTATGCAAACTGTTACGCTGGCTATCCTGGTCAACTTTGTTATTGGAGTTGCCGGGTTTTATTATGCCAGCAATATCCTGTCATTGATGGGTGCATCGGCCGAAACCGTGCGGTTAGGAACCAATTATACCCGCATTATGATGGCCGAGAGCCTGATTATTGTGATGCTGTTCCTGGTAAACGGCATTTTCAGGGGAGCTGGAAATGCTGCGATAGCAATGCGCAGTCTGTGGATAGCGAATATTGCTAATATTATCCTATGTCCTTTGTTTATCAATGTTTTAGGCTTCGGTTTAACAGGAGCTGCAATTGCTACAACCATCGGCCGCGGTACAGGTGTTGTATATCAACTCTATCATTTATTCAATGGCAAAAACCTGTTAAAGATGCACCTGGCTTATTTGAAACCGCATTGGGAACAAATAAAAGCCATACTGAAGATCGCTATTCCAGGTATATTGCAGTTTGTGATCGGCTCATGCAGCTGGATATTCCTGGCTGAACTGGTGGCAACCACAGGTGGCGATCACGGCTCAGCAGGATATCAGACTTCTATCAGACTGATGCTGTTCTTCATGCTTCCTGCCTGGGGCATGAGTAATGCCGCCGCCACACTGGTAGGACAAAATCTGGGTGCAAAAGAATTTAACAGGGCAGAAGATTCAGTTTTCAAGACGGTTAAGTATAATGTGCTGTATATGGCCACCGTAACGGTCATCACCTTCCTGCTTGCTACTTACCTGACGGCGTTTTTTACCAACGATGAGCAGGTGAGGCAGGTTGCCACCCGGTCGCTGCAGATACTGAGCGTGGGCTATATTTTTTACGGCATTGGTATGGTAATGATGAGCGCCTTTAATGGTGCCGGCGATACCTGGACAACCACCTGGGTAAATTTGTTCGGCTTTTGGCTCTTACAGGTGCCATTGGCATATGTGCTCGACAAAAATTTCAATATGGGAATAACAGGGGTGTTTTTAGCTATCCCTATAGCCGAAACCTGTATGGCTATTGCCAGCTTCTTCCTGTTCAAAGGTGGAAGGTGGAAAAAGGTGAAAGTGTAAAAACTTTCACCTTTTCTTATGACCTGTCCCAAAATGCAGGGGGCTGAATACCAAGAGATCGCAGGTATACAAATCCCTGTGCGCGGTGATGGATCTCATTGTCGATCCAGTAAAAAATGATATCAGAGGTGATACCTTCATAGGCACCGAACGCCTTCATGGTTTCATGAAAACGCTGCCTGGGAATCAGGGGCCAAAGAGAATCTATTTTATAAGTTACATCATCCCACGTGTTCAATAAATCTTCTTTGGTGTTCATAAAAGATTTACCTGAATGATGACCCAGCTCATTTACGGGTGTTTCGGTATTGGTAAAAAGGTCCTGCATTCCGGCATCGGCAATGCCGACGATCTCTTTTATCATTTCGGCAAAAGGACGCATGCCGCCAATGCAATGATCGAATAACTCTCTTTCAGGAAAGGCTTCAATTACTTTGCGGGTTAAGCGGCGGTGACCTTGCCAATGTTCTAAAATAGACTCAGGAAAAGTAAATCCGTCGATTGCGTTGATGTCTTGTTGGTTTGCTGCGTTGTTTTCCATTGTGGTTCGTTTTTGATTTCTGTACCAAAGTAACAAACCGGTAATGACAGCCCTATGTCAGCAGAGTTTGATTTGATCTTTTATCGAAATAATAGAATGAAATAATACGTAAAAACACGCATTAAAATACCGTTAAAACACTGTCTTTAATATTACTTATAATGCTGAATTTTAATTACTTAATTCGGAAAATTATGAGCTTGAAATTAAATCAATCCAATGTAACGCCGGATAGTCCGGTGTTTCAACCCATGTTGAATAATCTGCAGGCCAACATTCTAAAAGGACACGGCAGAAACTTTGCTCATCATCTTTTCATACAGATACAACCTGGAAAAGTCGCGCAGGCAAAGCAGTGGATCAAAACGTTTGCGGCGCAAACCATTACCAGTGCTAAAACCCAGATTGAAGCTACCGACTTGTTTAATGCGGGTAGCATCCCAGACGGAGGTACGGTTTTTACATTGTCTTTAAGCGCGGCAGCTTATGATTTGCTTGGTATAACAGGAAAGCCAGCCAGCAATACCTTCAGGAACGGTATGGCTGCTAATGCGGCCTTACTCGGCGATGACCCGGCCAATTGGGATCCGCATTTTAAACAAACTCAGCATATACTTATAATTGTTGCTGATGATCATGCCAAAACCGCTAAAGAAAAGGCGCAGAAAATTATTAAGGAGATCAAAACTTTTGGTAAACTCATCCTTGATCAAAAAGGTAATGTCCTGAAAATGTCCAATGGGACTGGTATTGAGCACTTTGGTTATGCAGATGGCGTCAGCCAGCCGCTTTATCTTAAAGAAGACATTGACCGGCAGATCAGCACCAACGAATGGGATGATACAACGAACCTTGACAGGCTCCTGGTACCTGACACGACAACTCCCGTGCCCGATAGCTTCGGCAGCTACTTTGTATTCCGCAAGCTCGAGCAGAATGTAAAGGGCTTTAAAACAGCGGAGGGGGATAATGGCAGGGCGCATGCTGTCTGCCCTGTTATAAACGATGCCACAAATACGCCAAACCCCGACCTTGGAGGCGCAATGATAGTAGGCCGTTTTGAAAGCAGCACACCTGTTGTTAAAAAAAGCATTGATAACATATCTAATCCGCCTGTGATCACCAATGATTTTAATTATGCGGATGATCTTCAGGCAGTAAAGTGCCCATTTCATGCGCACACGCGTTTAATGAATCCCAGAGATGGCGACACCGTAGCAGGCGACGTTCGCTCACATCGTATTACGAGGAGAGGAATGCCTTATGATGAAGCCGGGCGAATACCCGAAAAGAAAATAACCAAGATCACGGATGAAATGCTGGATAGGAAACAACCCACCAAAGACGTTGGACTATTATTTATGTGTTACCAGGAAAGCATCGAAAACCACTTCGAGATATTACAAGGTTTCTGGGCGAACAGGGGCCAAATAGGCGGTCACAACGTTAATGGGCAGGATAGCATAATCGGTCAGGGCTCCAATCCTCCTAAAACACTCCCCGCACGATGGAATCACGCACCACAAACAGCATCCTTCAGTATGAGTGGATTTGTCAAAAACAAAGGAGGCGAATATTTCTTTACACCAAGCATCAGCACTCTTAAAACATTAAGCTGAAAAATTATTGCTGATTATTATAACACAATGCCCGCATTTAGCGGGCATTGTGTTATAATAAAAAAGCCGAAGCCAACTTCATGGCAATATGCTACCGGAATTCGCAAAAAGTCTAAATAACAAAGCCACCTATTCGGTGGCTTTGTTAAGTGTTCCCGACGAGATTCGAACTCATATCATCAGAACCGGAATCTGACATTCTATCCATTGAACTACGGGAACAATGTGCTGCAAATATATCAAAATAGATTAAACTCCCTGTTCACATTCTTTCTTCATAAACTGCTAAATATTTTAAATTGCAATCCCCAAAACCTGCCTATGAGAAGTTATTGTTTTGCCTTGATTGCCGATAGACTAAAGCCAATCTCTCTTACAATCGCCTTATGCTGTTTTGTGTTGATTTTTAGTGCCTTAAAGGTGGATGAGACGCCGGATTCATGGGTTAGGATCAATCAGTTAGGATATCCACCAAAGGCAATCAAAGTTGCAGTTTGGGCAACCAAAGGCGATGTTATTCCGGCTGATTTTCAATTGATCGACGCAAAAACAAACAAGCCTGTTTTTCATGCGACTGCTGGAAAGTCATACGGCAACTATGGCCCTTTTAAACAAGTATTGAGGTTAAATTTCAGCTCAGTAAAAACGCCTGGCACTTACTATATCAAATGCGGTTCGGCGGTTTCGCCGCAGTTTAAAATCGATGACGATGTTTATAAAGGTTCCGCTGATTTTGGGTTGAATTATATGCGCCAGCAGCGAAGCGGGTTTAATCCTTTTCTCAAAGATTCATGCCACACTACAGACGGTTATACCATGTACGGTCCGATGCATGACACTACCCGGATCAACGTCTGGGGTGGTTGGCATGACGCTACTGATTACCTTCAATATGCTACAACATCGGCCAATGCTACCTACCATTTACTGGCCGCTTATCGTGATTTTCCTGCCGTGTTTGGAGATAAACACCTGGCCAATGGTTTAGATGGAGCTAACAAAGTAGCCGATGTTTTAGATGAGGCATGCTGGGGGCTTGATTGGCTGCTCAAGATGCATCCCCGAAAAGACTGGCTGTTTGACCAACTGGCCGACGATCGTGATCACCACGGATTTCGCCTGCCAGATAAAGATTCGGTAGATTACGGCGTAGGGCCGGGGAAAGGCAGACCCGTTTACTTTGCCTCTGGTACACCACAAGGCTTAGGTAAATACAAAAACAAAACTACCGGCACGGCCTCTATTGCCGGAAAATTCACCAGCGCGTTTGCATTGGGAGCTATGGAATATCAGAAAAGTGACCCTTCTTTTTCGAAATTACTGACTGAAAAATCCGAATCAGCCTATCAGCTTGGATTAGATAAACCCGGCGTGGCCCAAACGGCACCTAACACAGCACCTTATTACTACGAGGAAGATAATTGGGTTGATGATATGGAACTGGGATCTGCGGCACTCTATCAGCTCACCGGTGAAACAAAATATCTCGACCAATCACTCATTTACAGCAAAAAAGAGAAAGTAACACCCTGGATGGGAGCCGATACGGCGCGGCATTACCAATGGTATCCCTTCCATAACTTCGGGCATTATGAGCTTGCTAAAAAATCAGGCGCTAAAAGTAAAGCTGAACTCGTAAGCTATTATAAAGAAGGAATTGAACGGGTTTGGCGTAAGGCAAGCAAGAACGGCTTTTTAAGAGGGGTTCCGTTTATCTGGTGCTCTAACAATCTCACAACATCGTTCGCCATACAATGTTACCTGTACCGCAAACTCAGCGGCAACCAGCAATATGCCGAACTGGAACAAGCTTGCTTTGATTGGCTGTTCGGTTGCAATCCCTGGGGAAAATGCATGGTTTATGGTTTGCCGCAGGGTGGAGATACGCCCGTTCATCCGCATTCGTCGTTTAATTTACTGTATCATTATCCCTTGGATGGAGCAATGGTTGACGGCCCGGTGTATGGCAGTATTTTTAAAAGTTTGAAAGGGCTGACCTTATATCAGCCGGATAAATATGCTGACTTCCAATCCGACCTGGTGGTTTATCATGATGATGCAGGTGATTACAGCACCAATGAACCTACGATGGATGGTACCGCCTCATTGATCTATCTGATGGCAGCTAAGGAGAATGAAGCACTGGGGAAAAGCAAATTTACCAAGGACAATGGCGCCATTATCAGGGGCGATAGAAAGCTCAAGAAAATTGCACTGGTTTTTACAGGTGATGAATTTGCTGATGGCGGAAACTACATCGCCAAAACATTAAAGCAGGCAAACATCCACGGATCATTTTTCCTCACAGGAAACTTTTACAAGAATAAATCATTTAAGCCGATTATCAATGAGTTAAAAGCCGGCGGCAATTATTTAGGATCACACTCGGATAAGCACTTATTGTATTGTGATTGGATCAACCGGGACAGTTTGCTGGTAAGTCATGAACAGTTTGTAAACGATTTGAATAAAGGATACGCCGAACTTACAAAGCAGGGTGTCTCAAAAAAACAGGCCCATTTTTTTTTACCACCATATGAATGGCATAACGATTCGATCGCAAACTGGACAACCCGAATGGGGTTACAATTAGTAAACTACTCGCCAGGCACGCGCAGCAATGCAGATTATACTTATCCTGAAATGGGCGATAAATATGTGAACAGCGAGACTATTTATCAATCGATCATCAACTACGAACAAAGCAATGCTGGTGGACTCAATGGCTTTATCCTGCTTGTCCATATCGGAACTGACCCGAGAAGAAAGGATAAGTTCTATTATTATCTGCCTAAACTGATAAGAGCGTTAAAAGGGAAGGGATATTCTTTTGTGAGGATAGACGGGATGTTAAAATAATGCGTGGTGCGGTGCGGTTGGCGCAAGGCGTGAATAAAGGTAATATGCGCTTACAAAACAGATATTGGTTCCGCCTCGCGCCACGCGCCACCCGCCAAGCCCTCTACACATTAAACCTGAAGTGCATAATGTCGCCATCCTGCACAATGTAGGTCTTGCCTTCGACGCCCAGTTTTCCCGCGTCTTTGATAGCAGTTTCTGAGCCGTTATATTTTACAAAATCTTCGTATTTGATCACCTCGGCGCGGATAAAACCTTTCTCAAAATCGGTATGGATCACACCGGCAGCTTGCGGCGCTGTAAAGCCTTTGGTGATGGTCCAGGCGCGGACTTCCTGTACGCCAGCAGTAAAGTAAGTAGCCAGGTTAAGCAATTTATAGGCCGCTTTGATCAGTTTATTTACACCTGATTCGGTCAGTCCCAGATCATCCAAAAACATCTGGCGTTCATCGTAAGTTTCCAGTTGTGATATTTCAGATTCGATCTGTGCGGAGATGATCAGCACTTCGGCTTTTTCTTCTTTAACGGCAGCTTTTACTTTTTCTACATAAGCATTGCCAGTATTTACCGAAGCTTCATCCACGTTACAAACGTACATCACCGGCTTGGCAGTCAACAACCAGATGTCAGCTATGTATTCTTTATCTTCCTCAGCAACAGGAGCAGTACGGGCTGATTTACCTTCCAATAAATGGTTTTTATAGACGGTCAAAACATCAAAAGCTTTTTTTGCTTCTTTATCGCCGCCTGTTTTGGCCATCTTTTCGATTTTGCTGATCTTCTTCTCAATAGAATCCAAATCCTTCAGCTGTAATTCGGTATCGATGATCTCTTTATCACGTATCGGGTCCACAGAACCATCCACGTGAATAACGTTATCGTTATCAAAACAACGTAAAACGTGTATGATGGCATTAGTTGAGCGGATATTGGCCAAAAACTGGTTACCCAAACCTTCACCTTTGCTTGCGCCCTTTACCAGTCCGGCTATATCAACTATCTCGATGACATTTGGGACCGTATTTTTAGGTTCAACTATCTCCACCAGCTTAGTCAAGCGCTCATCCGGAACGGTAATTACGCCCACGTTTGGTTCTATAGTACAAAACGGAAAATTAGCCGCCTGCGCTTTGGCGTTTGATAAGCAATTAAAAAGTGTCGATTTACCCACATTTGGCAAACCAACTATACCACATTGAAGTCCCATATTTTTTAGAGTCAAGATTCAAGAACCAGGAGTCAAGACAGATCAAAACAGGTTAAATCCTGGCGCTTGAATCTTGTCTCCTGGTTCTTTTTTGCGCCGCAAAGATAAAAGAAAAAACTAAGCGTGTAATTTGAAAAAATAAACGACTTTTGCGCAGCGTTTCCAAAAAAAATAAATTAGTAACCAATGTAAAAAACGAGGGCCTTATTATGATCGATGAAATGGTTGAACAAATCGAATTATTGCTGGAGCAAAATGACCAGAAAGCGCTTCAGGAATATTTAAACAACCTTAATATATCAGATGTTGAAATTCTGATAGGAGAACTTCCCGATTATGGCCCCCGATTCATTGAAATACTTTCCGTCAATCGCGCGGTTAATGTATTCCGCATACTCGATTTCCCTGTTCAGGAGCGTATCCTTAAAAAACTTTCAGGAACAAAAATTGCCGAGCTGATCAACGAGCTTCCGCCGGATGACCGTACCTCTTTGTTTGCCGAGTTGCATGGTGATACCGTAAAAGTATTGATCCAACACCTTCCGCCGGCAGACCGCAAGGAAGCCCTGATCTTATTGGGTTACGAAGAAGACAGTGTAGGCCGGTTAATGACACCGGACTATATTGCAGTAAAAAAGAGCTGGAATGTGGAGCGAGTGTTAATGCACATTCGCAAGTATGGGAAAGGCTCGGAAACCATCGATGTGATCTATGTGATCGACAGCGATGGGGTATTGTTGGACGATATCAGGATACGTGAAGTGTTATTGGCCGATCCTGAAACTAAGATGAGTTCGCTCATGGATAGCCGGCTGATCTCCCTAAAGGTAAACGATCCGCAGGAAGAAGCGATCAATGTGTTCAGGATGAATAACCGCGTGGCTTTGCCGGTTACCGATAATGAAAATATCCTGCTGGGCATAGTAACGGTTGACGACATCCTTTGGATAGCCAACGAAGAATATACCGAAGACATCCAGAAAATAGGTGGTACCGAGGCATTGGATGAGCCTTATCTGGATATAAACATCTTCAAGCTGGTAAAAAAACGTGTAGGCTGGCTGATCGTTCTTTTCTTAAGTGAAATGCTTACCACGACAGCGATGCAGTCTTACGGCATGGAGTTGGCCGAACTAACAATGCTTGCCTTCTTTGTTCCGCTGATCATTTCGAGTGGTGGTAACAGTGGCTCGCAGGCCTCAACGCTTATAATTCAGGCAATGGCTTTAGGCGAGGTGAGATTAATTGATTGGTGGCGTGTTATGCGTCGCGAGATCATCTCAGGACTGTTACTTGGCACCATATTAGGAGTTATCGGATTTTCACGGGTAGCAGTATGGACAACGTTCAGCCCAATTTATGGCCCGCATTGGCTACTGATGGCATTCACCGTAGGTTTTTCACTAATTGGAGTGGTTCTTTGGGGATCGTTGTCCGGCTCGATGCTTCCGTTGGTGCTCAAACGATTAGGTTTTGACCCCGCAACTTCGTCAGCGCCTTTTGTGGCTACATTGGTAGATGTGACCGGTTTGGTGATCTATTTCAATATTGCGATGATCATTTTCGGTCATATTGGGCATATTATACATACAAAGTAACTTTTGCAGATCATTACCAATCCGTGGTTTCAGTTTTAAACTGAAACCACGGATAACGACAGTTTTAGACTGCCAAATATCAAAGGTATTCAGCCCCAGACTGAAGCCAGGAAAAGGATACCGGCAGGAGTAAATGACAATTGATTGATTATCAGATGTAAAAGTGAAATTAGAATATGTTGGATAGTATTGAAAATATTTTGATATTTCTCGAAAAGGCAGCTTTTGACTGTTTTGAAATAAACAAAATTTATGAAGGTTCAGCCGAAACGATTGTTATTTCTTCTCTTAAAAAGAAACTCATTATTACACCACATTCTAAGGAGGTAAGAAAAATAATAGTTGACTGTGAAAAATGATAAAGTTATAGCTATAAGTTTTATCGGATCGCTTAGCATTGCTGCCGCCGACATTATTTCAACTTATGGGCAACCAAAAGAAAGTTATTCTTTTCGAGATGAATTATATTTTTATTCGTTCGAAATGTTAAGAGGGGCATACAAATATCTAATATGCTTTTATGAGCCCTCTCATAAAAAATTTGATTTTTCATCAGATGAATCAATACAAAATATCAATATTCAGATATTAAACTACCCGATCGCTGGTGCACGCTTGTCGCGTGTTCCACAGTCTTTACAAACAAAAAACCCCGCCGAAGCAGGGTTTTTATATGGGTTAGTTTAGTTAGTTCTTAAATATCAAAAGAGAAATCGTCGTCGGCGGTTTTGGCAACTTCAGGTGATTCGCTCATTTCATAGCGTTTTTCCTGAACCTCCTGGTTGGCTTTGATGTACTCAACAGTATCTTTCAATCCTTCAGCAAATTTTTCGAAATCTTCTTTGTACAGGAAGATCTTATGCTTGATGAAAACACCATCTTCCAGGCGTTTCTTGCTTTCAGTAATCGTAATATAATAGTCGTTTGAACGAGTCGCCTTTACATCGAAAAAGTACGTTCTTTTACCCGCTCTGACTTTTTTTGAGAATACTTCCTCACGCTCTCTATTGTCGAAATCACCCATGTTAAAAAATTGTAATTAGTTTTTGATTTGGCATAAATATAAATAATTTTTCAAAGTACAAGCATCAAAAACAATATTGTTGTGTTTTTTTCAATTATTGGGGCTTATTTTTGTATTAAAAGTTAATTATTGAGCATTTTCCTCTTCTTCCAGCAGCTGCTTTTCATACAATTCAAAATAAACCTGTTTTCGGTTCATCAGCTCTTCATGAGTCCCCTGTTCAACTATCTCGCCATCATCCATCACCAAAATTTTATCGGCATTTTTTATGGTTGATATGCGATGAGCGATAATAATGCTTGTTTTGCCCTGCATAATATTACCCAGGTTACGCAGTATTTCTTCTTCAGTTCGGGTATCTACGGCAGAGAGGCAATCATCAAAGATCAATATCTGCGGATGCTTTACAATGGCTCTTGCTATGGATACACGTTGCTTTTGTCCGCCGGATAAAGTAACGCCGCGCTCACCAATCAGCGTTTCAAAGCCATGCTCCAGCTCCATAATATTGGTGTAAACTGCGGCATCTTTTGCTGCCTGTTCTACCAAAGGCATATTTAAGGTGTCGGCACTAAAGGCTATGTTATTGGCAATGGTGTCCGAAAACAGAAAGACCTCCTGTGGAACGAAACCTATCTGCGAGCGGTAATTTTCCAGGTTAAGGTGTTTTATTGGCTCATCATCTATCAGGATATCACCCCCGGTAGTATCATACATACGCATAATAAGGTTGGCAATGGTTGATTTCCCTGAACCTGTACGTCCGATAATCGCAATCATATGCCCTGGTTCGGCAGTAAATGAAACATTTTTTAAAGCATGAATGCCTGTATCAGGGTAATAAAAAGATACATTTTTAAAGCTGATCTTTCCTTTTATTGTGCGGGGAGCAACAATCGGCGATATGATCTCCGGTCTTTCATGCAAAAACTCGTTAATCCTTTTCTGAGAAGCAGCAGCGCGTTGTATTAGTGAGGTTACCCAGCCCAGCGACATTACAGGGAAGGTCAGCATGTTGAGGTAAACAATAAACTCAGCAATATTGCCTGCCGTGATACTGCCTTTCATCACTTCCACACCGCCTACATACATAATGATCACGTTGCTCAAACCGACCAACAGCAACATAGTAGGGAAGAACATTGCCTGAACTTTCACCAGTTCCATCGAGTGGGTTTTGTAAGTCTCACTTTCCTCAGCAAAACTTTCACGCACTTTTTCTTCACGAACGTAGGATTTGATCACCCGGATACCCGAGAAATTCTCCTGAACAAAGCTCGAAAGTGCTGATAAACGCTGTTGTATCTTCTCGCTGCGGAAATTTATGATGTTGTTCACATAATAAATGGTCACCACCAGGATAGGCATCGGCATAATGGAGAATATAGTCAGCTTGACATCCACCGTCACCATAAAGCAAATAGCGATAATGAAAAGCGTGACCGTATTGATGGTATACATAATACCCGGGCCCAGGTACATGCGCACACGGCTCACATCCTCGGTAACACGGTTCATCAAATCACCCGTATTATGGCGGCGGTAAAACGCGAGTGATAATAACTGGTAGTGATTATAAATCTCGTTTTTGAGATCGTACTCGATATGCCGCGACATCAGGATGATGGTCTGGCGCATCAGGAAAAGGAATAGCCCTCTTAAAATTGCCAGCGCAAGCACAATGCCGGCAAAAAGCAACATGCTGTAACCAAATAGGTTATAAATGATAGTCTGCCTGTTGAAATTAGCAAAAAGATGATAAACCGAGATATTTTCAGCCACCAGGTTAAAGGCCACGCGAATAAGCGGCGCAGTCAGTACCCCGAAGATGTTTGAAATAATGACAAACAGCACACCCGGTATAAGTCGCCAACGGTATTTATAAAAGAATTTATTTAGGTAAGCAAGACTCTTCATGGTTCTTTAACAAAGGTAGGCTTTTTAAGTAAAGTCCATAGTCAGTGAATGGTCAATAGTGAGTAGTGAGTGGTGAGTAAAAGATGGTGATTGGATTGACATTTTGCGTGTGTGTCTCGAAAGTATTTATACGTAATGCCGACATGCAAATTATCCGATTTAAATCATTGGCCATTCACTATTCACCACTCACCAATTCACTAATTCACTCATTCGCTAATTAAATTAGTTTGTCACAATCAAAAAAACCTATACTTTTGTCGCATACCCTAATATAAAATATATAGGTTACCGTCTAATGTCAGAGCAAAATACCAGCGAAACTATATTTGGCCAAATGAATGCCTTCGGCCATCAAAAAATAGTATTTTGTAATGACCCTGATTCCGGCCTTAAGGCCATCATTGCCATACATGATACTACATTGGGCCCAGCCCTGGGCGGCACACGCATGTGGGCCTACAAAACCGAATCGGACGCATTAAATGATGTATTGCGCCTGTCGAAAAGCATGACTTACAAGGCTGCTGTAGCGGGTCTTAACCTGGGCGGCGGCAAAGCAGTGATCATTGGCGACGCACGTAAGGACAAAACCGAGGCTTTACTGCGCAAATTTGGTCGGTTTATTAAAAACCTTAACGGCGAATTCATCACGGCCGAGGATGTGGGTACCAACCCCCGCGACATGGAGTTTATCCGTATGGAAACGCAATATGTAATGGGCGTGCCCGAAACAATTGGCGGCAGCGGCGATCCTTCACCAATAACCGCACAGGGCGTTTTTATGGGCATTAAGGCTGCAGTAAAGGAGCTGTATGGTAACGATAGCTTGGCGGGCCGTTCGGTAGTAGTGCAAGGGATAGGACATGTAGGCGAGAACCTGACCCGTTTGCTTCGCGATGAGAACGCCATGGTATATGTGAGTGATATTAACGAGGAGCGCACGTCACAGGTGGCAAAAAAATACGGTGCAAAAGCTGTATCAAACAATACCATTTTTGATATCGATGCAGATATTTATTCGCCATGCGCTTTAGGTGCAACAATTAACGATCAAACAATAAATAAACTTAAATTTGCAATAATTGCAGGATCGGCAAACAATCAGCTGGAGGACGAGTATATTCATGGGAGAAGGCTGCTTGAACAGGGAGTATTATTCGCACCCGATTATGTGATCAATGCAGGAGGTGTAATTAATTGTTACTCAGAGTTGATGGGTTTCAGTAAAAAGCGTACCTTACAGTTAACGGAAAATATTTACGAAGCAACGCGTAATGTATTAAGATTATCAAAGGCCGAAAATATTTCAACTATTGAGGCCGCCAACAAAATTGCCGAAAAGCGTATATCAGACATTAAGAAAGTAAAATCAACCTATTAATAAACACAATTAAATACACACGGGGCTACCCCCTAAATCGTTCTTTACCACTATGCTAAACAGAAGACACCTACGTGTAAAAGTATTACAGGCATTATATGCCTACCATCAGTCCGATAATAAGGAAGTAAAACAACACGAAAAGAACCTGCTCCAGAGTGTTGATATGGTATACGAAATGTATATCTGGATGCTTTCCCTCATTTCGGAAGTGGTGGAGTATGCAGAAACCGACGCCGAAGAGCGCAAACACAAACACCTTCCCACTGCAGAAGATCTTAATCCCCAGCTCAAAATTCTTACCAACAGGTTTATGCTTTCTTTAAATAAGAATACGGAATACCTGGCAGCACTGAAAAAGTATAAAGTATCCTGGACGTTTGAACCCGAACTGGCAAAATCATTATTCATTATCCTGAAAAATTCGCCTGAGTATGCTGAATATCTGCAAAAAACGGATGACACTATTCAGACAGATAAGGATATCATCAAGTTTGTTTTCAAGAAAGTTGTGCTGAAATCTATGCTTGCAGAGCAAGTTTTTGAGGACAAATTTATTTTTTGGCCGGTAGACAGGGATGTATTACAAGCCTTGATTGCAAAAACATTCAAGAACTTTTCAAGCGATAATTATAAAGAGAATAAGCTTGCTGAGGTTACTGGCAATTGGGAGGAGGATAAGGAGTTTATTGTCAACCTGTTCCAGCAAAGCATACGTCACGATGAGGAATACCAGGAGATGATCGGCAAAAAAACGCAAAATTGGGAGCCTGAACGTATTGCCATGATGGATACCCTGCTGATGAAAATGGCTATTGCTGAATTTATCAACTTCAACTCCATCCCGGTCAAAGTGACGATTAACGAATACCTGGAGATATCCAAAGAGTTTAGTACGCCTAAGAGTAATTCCTTTATAAACGGTATTTTGGATAAAATTTTATACGAATTAAAAGCCGACAACGTAATTAAAAAAGTAGGGCGTGGTTTAATTGAAGATTGATTAAATTTGAACTGATAATTGGTACATAAATAATTAAAGATCAATGAAAAATTTGTTTTTGGCACTCATAGCGGCAACCATGTTCATGGTATCTTGTAATTCGAAGGGGAACAATGTGGCAGATAATAGCTCAGGTACTTCAGCAACTGCTGATGGACCGGCTATGAAATTTGAAAAAGAAACGCACGACTTTGGCAAAATAAAACAAGGTGATAAGGTGACTTATGAATTTAAGTTCACTAACACCGGCAAATCGCCCTTGATTATTAAAGATGCAATCGCTTCATGCGGATGCACCAAACCTGAATGGCCATCTACACCCATAAAACCCGGAGAAAACGGCGCAATAAAAGTAACTTTTGACAGCCGCAGCAAAATGGGTTTGCAGGATAAACAAATTACGATAACAGCCAATACGAATCCGGCACAAAACCTGGTTCACCTGATTGGCGAAGTAACAGCAAATTAATTTATTATATAAAACAATGATAGCGACAATTTTATTACAAGCAGGTGCTGGTGGATTAGGTAGTTATAGTTCATTTGTTCCACTGCTGTTGATCATAGTAGTATTTTACTTCTTTATGATCCGCCCGCAGGTTAAAAAACAAAAGGACCAAAAGAAATATGTAGGGGAGCTTAAGAAAGGCGATAAAGTGATCACCACTGCGGGTATACACGGCAGGATTGCCGACGTATCTGAAGCAACGTTCTTGGTTGAGACTGAAGGTGGTCATAAAATACGTTTTGAAAAGTCAGCTATATCGCTTGAAGCTTCAAGAGCGTTAAACACACCGCCAGCGGTAGCGAAGAGCTAATTAAGCATAAAGCGAAAAGCTGAAAGCATAAGCGAAAACATAAAGTATGAAGCTGAAAGTATAGAAATAATGTCTAAGCTTTCAGCTTTATGCTTTCAGCTTTTACCTTAAAAATGGCATTTATAAAACTATCGGCATCAGAGCGAAGGCGGCTTTCTGCCTTCTTCACCTGCTTGATTTTAGCAGCGGTGGCCTGGGTTTTTACCACGCTGTCCAACAACTACAATTTTACGGTGAAGGAGGTTTTGACCTACAAAAACATGCCTCAAAAACGTGCCTTCCATTCTTTACAGCCCGATACAATCAATACAACCATACAGGGCACAGGTTGGGATATGTTATTTTCGAAAATGAATTTCGAGAATAGGAAAATCACCGTAGACCTGCATACACTCGATAGCAAAGATTACGTTGTTTTGAGTTCTCAATTGAAGGATATCAATGAACGCAAGGATTTTGACAATCAGATCATCGGATTTACTCCCGATACGCTTTATTTTGATTTTTCTAACAGAGCGGTAAAGCGCGTTCCTATTCGATTGGTATCCAATATCAATTATCAGCAACAGTATTCGCAGTCCAATGATGTGGTAATAAAACCATCGTATGCGACCTTAACTGGCCCCGGCAATGTTTTGGAGCATATCGAATCGTGGGATACAGATTCTCTCACTGCGGATAGCGTCAATGAAACCTTAAGAACAAACATCGAACTTCAACCTTCTAAAGAGGGAAATGTGAACATCTATCCAAAATCAATACAGGTAGTGGTCCCTGTAGATGAGTATACCGAAAAGGAAATATCTATTCCTGTAAAGCTCGTTAATAACCATGATTATTATAAAGTGAAGATATTCCCGCTAAAGGTCAGAGTTACATTTACGACATCGCTCAATCGCTATCCCCAATTAGATGAAGATCTGTTTGAGGCTACGGCTGATCTGAACTTATGGAAAGACCGGGGCTATACCACATTGCCTGTAAAGCTGTCGAGGCGACCGGCCTACTGTAAAATAGTTAAAATAGAACCGCAGAATATTGATTTCATCGTCCGAAAATAGATGCTTAAAATAGGGATTACAGGTAACATCGGCAGTGGGAAGACTACCGTAAGTAAAATATTTGAGATATTGGATATTCCTGTATTTTATGCCGATGATGCAGCTAAAAAGGTGATGGTGGAAGACCCCATCCTAATCAATGCCTTAAAAGCAAAGTTCGGCAGCGAGTCTTATTTTGGTGATGGCTCGCTCAACCGCAAGCACATTGCTGGCATCGTATTTAACAATGAAACGGAACTGGCAAAACTGAACGCTATTGTTCATCCTGCGGTTTTCAGGGCTTTTGACAACTGGGTTGCTAAAATAAAAAGCGCCCCATATGTAATGAAAGAGGCGGCTTTGCTATTTGAAAGCTCATCCTACCAAATGTGCGATAAAACCATTATGGTTACAGCGCCATTGGAATTGCGTATTAGTCGCGTAATGCAACGGGATAACCTTACGCGCACTGATATAGAAAGCCGCAATGCTAAGCAGTTTTCGGAAGAAAATAAGATACAACTGGCTGATTTTGTTATTCGAAATGACGATACGGAATTGGTGATACCGCAGGTTTTGGAACTCCATAAACAATTTTTAACGCTTAGTAGTCATTAGTCATTGGGCATTAGTCATTAGTTTTTTTAGCTGAGTGACAATGACCAATGACCAGTGACCAATGACAGATGATATTAGACGATTTCCTTTATTTTGACGCAAATGGCTTATACTGCAAATACGGCCAGTTTTATATCGACCCGCAGCAGCCGGTAAATACGGCTATTATTTCACATGCCCATGCTGACCATGCTATTGCCGGAAACAACCAGGTTTATTGTACCGAAGCTACATCTGCCTTTATGCAGTTGCGATACGGAAAAACTACTGCAAAGGAATTTAATATTGTCGCTTACGATAAACCATTTGCTATCGGGGACATACAGATAACTTTTATCCCTGCCGGACATATGCTGGGCTCAGCACAGATATTGATGGAATACCAGGGGGCAAAGTATCTATACACAGGCGACTATAAACTACAACCAGATGCCACCTGTGAACCAATACAATGGACGAAAACCGATGTGCTGATCACCGAAAGTACCTTTGCCGATCCTGGTGTTATTCATCCTGACCCGATTTGGGAAATAAAGAAACTGAACGACATCAAAAGCAATATCCTGTTGGGGGCTTATGCATTGGGAAAAAGTCAGCGCTTAATAAATCTGATCAGTGAATATGCGCCGCAGAAAACCATCTTGGTTCATCACAAAATTATGCCGCTGAATGCAATTTACGAGAGGTTTGGCTGCACTTTAGGAAAGTACCAACTATATAGCCGCAAACTGATGAAAACGCAGCAGGAATATGTATACATCGTTCCGCCGTTTACTTTTGATAGCTATATCAGGGCGACCGGAGTAAAGCGGTTGTTTGCTTCGGGGTGGAAAAACCTGCAAGTTAATCAGAATGATACGCTGTTTATCTCTGATCACGCGGATTGGAAAGACATTCTACTCACCATCGAAAATACTCAGCCCAAACAAATCTGGACCCTGCATGGCGACGGGAATCATTTAAGAAAACATTTTGGCGATGCTATCTTTGTGAAAATTTTAAACTAAAATGCTGGTAGAAAATGTTGACTATTATATCAATGAGGATGGGAATTTTGTTTTCACCAGGGAATATCATTTAAAGCGCGGATACTGTTGCAAAAACAAATGCCTGCATTGCCCGTGGGGTTACGGGAAACAAAAGGAGCCTGAGCATAAACAAATTAAGAAATAATCAACATCTTTGCATTAAGGGATTATTAAAGTGAAAGACGGTATGCAAATAGGGGAAGAAATACAGAGCAACAAGTTTGAGGATAACTACCATAAGGCGGCTATAAATATTACTTATACGCATTTATGGTTGACTAATACGTTTCGTTGCAAGTTCGAGAAGCATAACCTTACTCAGCAGCAATTTAATGTATTACGCATCCTTCGCGGGCAATACCCCAATCCCGCAACCATCAACATGATCAAGGAGCGCATGCTCGATAAAATGTCTGACGCATCCCGCATCGTTGATCGACTGATTCAAAAGGGACTGGTTTCCCGTTGCACCAATAATAAGGATCGCCGCGCAGTAGATATCCGCATCAGCGAGTCAGGGTTAGCCATCCTTTCGAAAATGGATGAGGAATTCAAAACCAGGGAGATACTTAAAAATAACCTTAGCGAAGAAGAAGCCGGTAAGTTGAGTGATTTGTTGGATAAGTTAAGAGGATAAATTATTGCACCTATAATTCGCTTATAAACCCCATAAGCGCCAAACCAACCCCCACCAACACCGCAATCAATTTCCTAACCGTAAACTTATGGTCCGAACTTGACTCGAACAGGATAGTAGTAGATATATGCAAAAATATCCCGATCACCAAGCCCATTATCCGGTTAAAATATTGTTGCAGGTTGCCTATGCCGCCTGTGCTTAGCGCATTGCTTACAAAATAGCCTGTAGGAGCCATTATGGCGAACAGAATGACAAATGATATGGTTTTACCTTTGCTTTGTTTATTCGTCAGTAAAACTGTAGCCAATGCAAACGCAGCAGGAACGTGGTGCAATGCAATCCCCCAAACCAATTGATTTTGATTACCCTCTGCCAATGGCATACCTTCCAAAAACGCATGTATACAAAGACTGATCAAAATACCCAATGGGAATGCTACATGCTCATGATTGGGCTTATGCATGTGGCCATGCTCAATACCTTCAGAGAATTGCTCCAGTACGATTTGGAACAAAAAGCCGATCAGGATAAATACACCCACATAATTATCATTACCATGATAAGCATCGGGTATCAGGTGCAATACGGTGATGCCAAATAGGTAGGCGCCGCTAAAAGACAGCACTAACTTTAGGTTTTTGTGGTTATCTCCTTTAAACAGGAATACCGACATGCCGCCCGAAAAAGCGCCAAAAAACAAGACCAATATCTTCCAGAGAGCCATTAAAAATCAGGTTGAAATTTTTTAAATACAAGGTAGAATAACCATCCCACAAAAATGCCATAGAGCATCCCCGCGGTAACATCTATGGGGAAATGGACGCCAACATATACTTGAGCAAATGATATCGATCCTGCCCATAAAACGGCCCAAAGCCATATCCATCTCCATCGCCTGAAAAACACGAAGCTGATAAAAGCTGCCATAGCAAAGTGGTCAGTAGCATGGGTTGATGGGAAACTATAACCCGCTCCGCAAGGCACACGAATATTAGCAGTTTCTGAATCAATCGGATCGCGGCAGGGGCGGACACGCTGTACATTGTTCTTTATCAAATGCACGCTGGTAAAATCCGCAAAGCCGGCAGAAAGGGCAAATAAGATCACAATAAGAGCACCTGTCTTTTTATACTTCCACAAACAAAAAGCCAGGATGAAAATATACAACGGTATCCAGGTGCGTGGGTTGCGCAAGATCGGCATCAACCAATCAAAAAAAGGATTGGTGAGATCGTGATTGATATAAAAAAATATGTGCCGGTCTAACTGTATAAGATGTTCAAGCATCTGATCTTTTGCAAATAAATATTAATCGGTCCGAGTGTTCCGCATCAAATCCTTCCAGTCCGTAGCTGCCAAAAGTACTTATAATTTCAAAACCACTTTGTTTAAAGAATCTCATAAAATCATCTTCCATAAACGTACTTACCATTTCGTTAAATCTATAGCTTTCATTACCATGATCAAATGAAATGGTTTTGATGATCTTATTTCCGCTTATGGCTCTTTGAATATGAAATTCAACATCTTCTACCTTTTTCAAATCATTTGACACCAGCTTTTGCAGTATTTTGTGGCTGTTGAAATAATCTAATACCAGTAACCCACCCGGTTTTAAAGCATTGTAGAAATTGATGAGTGTGCCAATATGCTGCTCATCTGTTGCAAAATAACCAAAGCTGGTAAACAGGTTAAAAGCAACATCAAAGTAATGATCGTAGGACAATTCACGCATGTCGTGCACGAAAAACCGCAGCGTATCGTTTTCAAATTGTTTGGCGAAGCGAATATTTTCGACAGAAAGATCGATGCCGGTAACATCGTAGCCGTGCGTATTCAGGTAGATAGCGTGCCGACCGCGCCCACAGGCTATATCCAAAAGCTTTGAGTGGGTTGGGATATGAAGTTTGGAAAGTAAATTGTCTATGAAATACTGAGCCTCGGCATCATCGCGTTTATGATATAACAGATGGTAGTACGGAGAATTAAACCAGTCGTAAAACCATTCGTTAACCATCGCGTTTTTGTATAGTCACAAATATAGCTATTTATCAAAATCCGGTCTAGCCTTCGGATTTTGTGTCGGCTATCGTTCAAATATTGTTAATTTTGCACTCAAATATTTAATACATTGACCTTAATAAAATCAATCTCAGGGATCCGCGGCACCATTGGCGGCGCGGCAGGTGATGGTTTAACACCATTAGATATCGTAAAATTTACTTCAGCATTTGGTAGCTGGGCCGTAAAACGGTCCGGTAAAAAGAAGATCATTGTAGGCCGTGACGCGCGTATATCGGGCACTATGGTGAATAACCTGGTAGTAGGTACTTTGCAGGGTCTGGGTATCGATGTGGTCGATTTGGGACTTTCTACCACACCAACCGTAGAAGTAGCTGTACCATGGGAAGAAGCCGCCGGAGGTATTATATTGACTGCCAGTCATAACCCAAAGCAATGGAACGCGCTTAAACTGCTGAATGAAAAAGGTGAGTTTATCAGCGATGCTGACGGCAAAGAAGTTTTAGATATAGCTGAGAAAGGTGATGTTAAATATGCCGATGTAAATGATTTGGGAAAGATCACCGTTGATAACACCTATGTTCAAAGGCATATCGATAGTATATTGGCCTTGCCATTGGTTGATGTCGCAGCTATTGCTAAGGCTGATTTTAAAATTGTTATCGACTGCGTTAATTCAACCGGAGGTATATTTGTACCGGCTTTATTAAAGGCATTAGGCGTAAAAACTATTCATAAATTATATTGCGATCCTGATGGTAACTTCCCGCATAACCCGGAACCACTACCTGAAAATCTGATCGCACTTTCAAATGAAGTAGTTAAAAAAGGTGCGCATTTAGGTATTGCTGTCGACCCGGATGTTGACCGCCTGGCATTTGTTTGCGAGGATGGCAATATGTTCGGCGAAGAATACACGCTTGTTGCAGTTGCTGACTATGTATTAAAAAACAAAAAAGGCAATACTGTATCTAACCTTTCATCAACCCGTGCATTGCGCGATGTTACTGAAAAAGCTGGTGGCGAATACCATGCGGCAGCTGTAGGCGAGGTGAACGTGGTGAATAAAATGAAGGAAGTAAACGCGGTGATTGGTGGTGAAGGAAACGGGGGAGTGATCTATCCTGAACTGCACTATGGTCGTGATGCTTTGGTTGGGATTGCGTTATTTTTAACCCACCTGGCTAAATATGGCAAGTCGGTTTCCAGCTTAAGAGCTTCGTACCCAGGTTACTTTATTTCTAAGAATAAGATTACACTAACCCCGGAAATGGATATTGATCGTTTGCTGCTTAAGGTAGAAGATAAATACAAAAAGCAACCTCATTCGACTATCGACGGACTAAAGATAGAATTTGATAAAGAATGGGTACATTTGCGCAGGTCAAATACAGAGCCGATCATTCGTATTTACTCTGAAGGGAATTCAGAAACAGTTGCGGATAACCTGGCCAACAAGATCATTACTGATATAAAAGAAATTCTCAATTTATAACGGGATTATTGACTGAATTCAGATTGGCAGGGTAAAAGGGTTTTGGGGATTCTTTCTGCTGCTGATATTCAAATCACTAATTCGCAAATTAACTAATTCAATAATTACATCGATGCGTGTCTATTTTGATAATGCTGCTACTACGCCTATTGACCCTGAAGTTTTAAAGGAAATGTTTAAGGTGATGGAGAACAACTATGGTAATCCGTCATCCATACATGCTCATGGCCGCGAGGTTCGTTCTATTGTAGAAAAAGCCCGGAAAACTATCGCCAATTTATTGCACACTTCACCAGCCGAGATATTTTTTACCTCTGGCGGTACCGAGGCTGATAATACGGCTATTCGTTGCGGGATTGTAGATAATGGCTTAAAACATGCCATTTCAAGTCGTTTGGAGCATCACGCCGTGATTCACACGTTGGAAGCTATGCAAAAAGCAGGTACCATCAAATTGAGTTTTGTTGATACAGACGACAAAGGCAATATCAACTATAATCAGCTTGAAGAATTGTTGAAAAGCAATGACCGCAGTCTGGTATCATTGATGCATGCCAATAACGAAGTAGGTACGATCAGTGATATGGAGCGTATTGGCGACTTGTGCGAACATTACAGCGCTATTTATCATTCTGATACTGTGCAGACTATGGGTCATTATCGCCACGATCTAAGTAAACTAAAAGCCCATTTTATGGTTTGTGCAGCACATAAATTGCATGGCCCAAAAGGAATAGGTTTTTTGCATGTGAACCACAAGGTAAAGATCAAACCATTTATCTACGGCGGTTCACAGGAGCGCAATATGCGCGGTGGTACTGAGAATGTGTATGGTATAGTAGGTCTGGCTAAAGCTTTGGAATTGGCATATGCGAATATGGATCAGCACCAGCACCAGATACAGTCACTTAAAACCTATATGATCGGTCAGCTGAAAGAAAACATACCGGCGATAGAGTTTAATGGCGAGACCGACCCGAATAAGAGTTTGTATACTGTATTGAATGTGTCCTTCCCTTGCAGCGACATGGCGGATATGATGCTGTTCAACCTGGATATCGCAGGTATTTCGGCCTCAGGCGGTAGTGCATGCAGCTCGGGCAGCGATATAGGCTCACACGTATTAACAGCTATCGGTGGCGATCCTACACGTCCGTCGGTGCGTTTCTCTTTCTCGAAATACAACACTAAAGAGGAAGTAGATTATACTGTATCAAAGGTGAAAGAGTTATGCATGACTTATGCTTAGCCTAGTCTAAATTTATCGGTAAATTTATTTCACTTTAAGAAATAAATAAAAACAATAGGGCAATTCAGCAGGTTTATATAGTAGTATAAAAAGTATAAACCTATGATAACTGCAAAAAATAAATCCGGCCATGTGCAGGATAAAAATAAGAAGCCTGAAAACCGGGGCAACGGCAACATGCCGAATGAAGATCCCGGAAAACGAATTTCAAAAGAGGAAATACTTTATCCTCATGAGAGTGAAGCAAGTCCGCAGCGGGAAGGAGCGGATGCTTCGTTTACCGAACGTAATGATGTCACTCCACCGAACAAAAAAGAGTTCCCTTCAGTTGGTCCTGCAAAAACGGACTTTGAGTCCAAAAAGTTAGGACGCACAACAGGTCGCATGATCGGTCACGAACCGGGAACAGAAAGCATATAATTTATTGACAGGCAAACCACAAGGGTTATAAACCTTGTGGTTTGTTTATATTAATCTATCTATCATGAGCGAGTATCTGGATCCTGAAGATGAAGTTCGGGATAAAAATAAAATTGAAAAATCAGGCAATCTATCCGGCAATAAAAAATCCGGAGGGCCTTTAGAAAAGAAAGGCCCGGCAAAGGATAAAGCAAAAAATGTGCTGAATGAAGACGGAAGTCTGCCTGATTTACCTTACAATAATGAGCCCGGAGGGGGCGCTTTAGAAGGCACTGTAGGCATCGGAACGTAAAATAAAAAAATACCTGGGAAAAATCAAATAAAGTCGTAACTTGGTATTAACATAGCAAATAATTCAGAGCAAAATCTGAATTATTGCAAATCAGTCGGGTAGCCAAATATCTGACGGGCGTTGAGAAGGCGCATAAAAAAGAAAAAGGCTATGGTCACGACCATAGCCTTTTTTACTTTTTGGATTATTCTGATGATCAGTTAGCCATCATTTTTAAGAATGTCGCCAGCTTTTCTTTCATTTCCCTGCGGTCAACTATAAAATCAAGGAAACCATGCTCCTGAACAAATTCAGCAGTCTGGAACCCTTTAGGAAGATCTTTCTTAATGGTCTCTTTAATAACCCGCGGACCTGCAAAACCGATCAGTGAACCCGGTTCAGCAATATTGATATCGCCCAGCATCGCGTAGGATGCTGTTACACCACCTGTAGTAGGGTCGGTAAGCAAGGAAATATAAGGTATTTTAGCTTGGGCAAGTAAAGCCAGTTTAGCTGATGTTTTAGCCATCTGCATTAAGGAGAAAGCTGCTTCCATCATACGCGCACCACCTGATTTTGATATTATCAGGAAAGGTACTTTATGTTCGATACAATAATCGATAGAGCGGGCAATCTTCTCACCAACTACCGATCCCATCGAACCGCCGATAAAGTTAAAATCCATACAAGCGATCACGATATCCTGGCCATCAATTTTGCCAGCTCCGGCGCGGATAGCATCCTTCAAGCCTGTTTTATTGGTGGTTTCAGTTATCCTGTCTGTGTATTTTTTGGTGTCCTCAAAATGAAGCGGGTCGCCTGATTTTAGATTCGGATATAGCTCGGTAAATTCGTTGTTGTCAAATAAAATAGAAAAGTATTCCTTTGAACCGATACGGATGTGGTAACCGCAGTAATGGCAAACGTATTGGTTCTCAACTTGTTCGCTGTAATGCAATGGTTTTTTGCAATTCGGGCATTTGTTCCATATGCCGTCCGGGGCTTCTTTCTTTTCCTCGGTTGTAGTTATTATCCCTTTTGATTCTCTTTTAAACCAGGTCATTTGTTAGTTGTGCCTCCAATTTCAGTGCAAAGAAACAAAAAATATTATAGAAGTGGTTAAGCATTAAAGCTTGCCAGCCACCTAAATGTTTTATGTATCTAAAGCTATTGCAAAAATCTTAAAACTAAGCACTCCTCAAATTTAAATTTTGAAGAAATTAAAATGAGATGACTGTTAAATGTAAATATGGTAAAACGCAGGTATATGTATTAAATATTAGATACTTGCATGACATAAATCAGGAAATTTTATAACTTCGAAGCCCCAATAAGTACTAAGGAATTTAACAAAACCAAGGAATATTAAGCTAATGGATTTAAAAAATTATAAAGGCGTTTTGCACGGCGACCAGGTGCAGGAGCTGTTTGAGATCGCTAAGAAGCATCAGTTTGCGTTACCTGCTGTTAACGTAACCGGCACAAATACTATCAATGGTGTTATGGAAACTGCAAAAGCAGTCAACTCACCAGTAATTATACAGGTATCACACGGTGGCGCGCAGTTTTATGCGGGCAAATCAATGGATAACTCACAGTTGCAGGCCACTATTTTAGGCGCTGTTTCTGCCGCAAAGCACGTTCATCTTTTAGCTGAGCATTACGGCGTTGCTGTAATTATGCATACCGACCATTGCGCTAAAAAATTATTACCATGGATCGACGGACTGCTTGATCACGGTGAGAAATTCTTCGCTGAGACTGGTAAACCATTGTTCTCATCACACATGCTGGATCTTTCTGAAGAGCCTATCCAGGAAAATATCGAGATTTCGGCAAAATACCTTGCCCGCATGGCTAAAATGGGTATGACACTTGAAATTGAATTAGGTGTTACAGGTGGCGAGGAAGATGGCGTAGATAACAGTAACGTTGAAAGTCATCACTTATATTCTCAACCGGAAGATGTTGCTTACTCTTATGAGGAGCTTTCAAAGGTTAGCCCCCGTTTTACCGTTGCTGCTGCTTTTGGTAACGTGCATGGTGTTTACAAACCGGGTAATGTAAAATTAAAGCCGATTATCCTGCACAATTCACAGGAGTATATCAAGAAACATTACAACCTGGCTGCTGAGAAACCGATCAACTTCGTGTTCCATGGCGGTTCTGGTTCAAGCCAGGAAGAAATCCGCGAAGCGATTTCTTATGGCGCTATTAAAATGAATATCGACACTGATATGCAGTGGGCGTTCTGGGAAGGTATTAAAAATTACTACCAGGGAAAAGAAGGATATCTTCAATCACAGATCGGTAACCCTGAAGGTGAAGATTCTCCAAACAAAAAATACTACGATCCGCGTGTATGGCTGCGCAAAGCTGAAGAAAACTTCGTTAAGCGTTTAACCGTTGCATTCGAAGATCTGAATTGTATCGATGTGAACAGCAAACTGTAATATCAGGTATAATTTTATAATGCTAACGCCCCGATAATATTGGGGCGTTTGTTATTTTAACTAATTTCGAAGCCAAATCTGAGAACCCAATGTCAAAAGTAGAGGTAAAAAAAGTTGTTGATCCCGCCGAATTGGAAAAGGCATTTGCCATACGCCGAGAAGTATTTGTAGGTGAACAAAACTGTCCGCCCGAATTGGAATGGGAGCACGAAGATGTATCCACGCACTTTCTAGCTACTGTTGATGATGAGCCTGCAGGCGCAGCACGCTGGCGAAAGACAGGCAAGGGCTATAAACTGGAGCGTTTTGCTGTGCTAAAGAAATTCAGGGGCTATGGAGTAGGGCAGTCTTTAGTTCAAGCTGTTTTAGATGATCTGCCTGGAGATGCTACCTATATCTACATGCATGCCCAGATACAAGCGGTGTCATTATATGAGCGCTTTGGTTTCGTGAAGACTGGTCCGCAGTTTGAAGAGGCGGGGATACAGCATTTTAAAATGGAAAAGGCATGAAATATTAATAAGCCTTCTTTGCGAACGAAGCAATCTCTTTGCTATGCGGATCAGGGAGAAGAAGTTTGTTGAGGAACGTTCATTTTAAAATTTAGGTTCCATGAATGTCCTAAATAGTCCGCTAGCTAGCGGATCGTTCCACGCAAAGACGAGTAGTATATTAGCTAAATACTCTTCCTGAATAATCCATCGCCTCTCTCAATTTATCTAAATTAAGTCCAAGGTCGATATTCTGATCTTGCAGATAAGAAATCACATTCTCTGTAGCGATATTTCCGGTAAGCTCGTCTTTTGCCATAGGGCAGCCACCATAGCCCTTTAATGCGGTATCAAATCGTTTGCAGCCACTTTTATAAGCTGCCTCTACTTTGTGTCTCCAGGTATCGGGCGTGGAGTGCAAATGAACCCCCCAGGTTGTTTCTTTAAAGTTTCCTGATAGGGAAGAGTATAGGCCTTCTATTTGTTCAGGTGCGGCAATGCCGATGGTATCTGCAAGGGAGATATATTCGATTCCTTCATCTACCAGTTTTTTTGCCCAGCTCAATACAATGTCGTTATGCCATTCGTCACCATAAGGATTACCAAAACCCATCGACAGGTAAACCAGTAGTTTCTTCCCTTTACCATCGCTAAACGCTTTTATCCGTTTTACAATTTCAAAGGCTTCTGCAATACTACTATTAGCATTACGCTGCTGGAAGGTTTCTGATATAGAAAAAGGAAATCCAAGATAAGTGATCTCCTCGTGCTGCGCCGCCTCCTCAGCGCCCCTATAATTGGCGATAATGGCTAATAATTTTGACCGCGAAATGCTCAGATCCAGTTTTTGCAGTACTTGTGCGGTATCCTGCATCTGGGGTATGGCTTTGGGTGAAACAAAACTCCCGAAATCAATCGTGTCAAAGCCTACTTGTAACAACAGGTTGATATACTCAGCTTTGATCTCTGTGGGAATAAAGTTGTGGATTCCCTGCATGGCATCCCTTGGGCATTCAGTGATCTGGATAACTGGAGCCATGCACTTAGAATTTTGTGTTGTAGATCATAGCCTTGTGATTGATGCTTTCCCTTAACTCGGCAGTTAATGAACCTATATACCTTTCAAAAGCATCAATCACCTTTTTGGAATCCTTTTTTATGTATCGGGAATCGCCATTTGTTGCCCGTAAATACACTTCATAGAGACTCATTCTCACGCTCCCGGTTTCAGTTGGCCTGTAAAATGTCACGTTATGAATAGTATAACGGTAGCGCTGCTTTTTCATATCAACAGTCACTGCAAACTGAACGGTAAATGGGTCGATATTATCTGAGTAATTTCCAATGGTAAAAGGATTGGTATTCAAGTCCTGTGTAGTAGTAAATATCTCTTTCCCTTCCTGCTCAAACCCATAGGTCTGCTGAAAATTCTTTGCTGCCATAAATTGCAGCGTTCGCAGATAGATCAAACTGACGCCAATGCTGGTATCAACCTTAACGGTCTTCTGATAGTATGCACTGTTGCCGTCAATCTTCATTATCACTGAATCTCCCTGAGGCATCGGAATAGAGCCGTTCTTTCCTGTATCATCCTGTGCATGACCTATAAATGCAGTAAAGGCCAGGCTAATGCATATTAGCAACGCTTTCATAACTTAGGTGTATTTAAAGCTAAATATAGCAGGATATTTCCTTATTCTTCATGGGTCACAAGTTCAGCCTCATGCAAAGGGTCTTCCTTTACAAACTTCCGGATAATCAGTCTCGAGCCCCCGTTATAAGTAAGGTAATTTCCTATCCAGCTAACAAACACGATGGCCTTGTTCCTGAACCCTAAAAGCGATATCAGATGAACAAACATCCACACCACCCATGCAAAAAATCCCTGGAACTTAATTTTACCCAGGTCGGCAACAGCTTTGTTGCGGCCTATTGTTGCCAGTGAGCCTTTATCGAAATATTTAAAGGGTTTTGTCGCTTCACCTTTTATAATATGCAGAATATTCTCACCCGTAGCTTTGCCCATTTGTATGGCTACCTGTGCTACTCCGGGGTGCCCTTTAGGCGTATCCTTATTGATCATAGCTGCAACATCGCCAATGGCAAACACATTACTAAATCCTTCTACGCGACAGATGCTATCTGTTTTTATACGGTTGCCTCTTTGTATGATATCCTTATCAATACCATCAAAAACATTTCCCATTACGCCTGCCGACCAGATTACGTTCTTTGTACGAATCTTTTTGCCGCCTTCAAAAGTGATCACTTCACCATCGTAATTGTCAACTTTTGCATTCAGCATTACTTCTACCCCCATTTTCGTTAGAAAATTTTTTGCAGCCTCCGATGCTTCTTCCGACATGGCGCCTAATACCCGTGGCATAAAGTCAGCCAGGTAAACCTTCATTTCCTCCTTATTAAGCTCGGGATAGTCTTTACAAAGAATATTGTTTCTGAGTTCAGCTAAAGCGCCTGCCAGCTCAACACCTGTCGGACCTGCACCAACCAATACGAAGCCCAAATAAGGCTCACGTTCGTCGGGTGTGGCCTTTAAAACAGCTTCCTCCAGGTGCTGCAATATCATATAGCGCAAGTTCAGCGCCTCAGGCACCGATTTCATAGGCATGGCATGAAATTCGATGTCCTTGTTGCCAAAAAAATTTGTTGTCGACCCGGTAGCAATTACCAGGTAATCATATGTAATCTCACCAATAGAGCTGTTGACGGTATTTTTTTCAGGATTTATCTTCGTCACTTCAGCTACCCTGAAGCGGAAGTTTTTCTGATTATCAAAATTTTTACGAAGTGAGAAGGCTATTGAACCTGCCTCGAGGCTACCGGTTGCAACCTGGTATAACAAGGGTTGAAATGTATGATAGTTATGCTTATCGAGCATTAACACTTCTACGGGTTCGTTGGCTAAAGCCTTAGCTACTTCAAGACCGCCGAAACCGCCGCCTACTATCACGACCAAAGGAAACCGGGATGAATTTGTTGTTTCCATAAATTATATGTTTAGAAGAGTATATACAATTCTAAACAAAAAAGGCTCCAAATGTTGTTTGGAGCCTTTAAAATAACTGTTGTATGACTTATCTCAGATCTTTTTTGCCAAAATCGACAATGATCGGAGTAGCAATACAAATAGAAGAATAAGTACCGAAACATACACCCACCAATAAAGCGAATGAGAAGCCGCGGATCACTTCACCACCGAAGATAAATAATATAATCAACACGAATAATACCGTCAAAGCAGTGATAATTGTACGGCTTAGGGTCTTATTGATCGCATGGTTGATCACTTCCTTAGGATCATCAGCTTTTGAGTGATGCAGGCTCAGGAATTCGCGGATACGGTCGAACACCACCACCGTGTCATTGATCGAATAACCAATTACTGTCAATATGGCTGCAATAAACGACTGGTCGATATCAAGGAACGGTATAAAGTTCCTGAATAATGTAAAGAATGATAATACCATTAATGCGTCGTGTATAGTTGCTACCATCGCACCTAAACTGAACTGCCATTTGCGGAAACGAAGCAGGATATAAGCTGATATCATTATAATCGCAAAGGCAACGGTCCAGAAAGCCGAACGTTTAAGCCCCTCAGCAATTGTCGCTTTAACCTTTTGATATTGCGTTTTAGTCGGATCATCACTGACTTTAGTTGCCGGATTCGCATTTAACGCATTGAACAACGTTTGTCTAACCTTCGCGTCAGCAGTAGTAGTATTTTCCTCGATCAGGTATTTAGTAGTAATACTGATCTTATTTGCTCCAAATGTTTTAACCTCACTGGCACCTAATACTTTATCAATAGCACTGTGCACCTGTTCGGTTGTCACATTTTTATTGTCAAACTCGAGGACATAGTTACGCCCGCCGACGAAATCTACACCATAGTTAAACCCTTGAGTAAACATGGATACGATACCAGCCAGGATGAAAATGGTTGAAAATGCGTAGAATTTGAAACGGTTCTTAACGAATCCAAAATTGGCATTCTTGAATGTATGTGAACTCCATGGGTTTGAGAATTTGATGTCCCAGCCTTTGGTAATCATCCATTCGAAGATGATCCTTGAGATCAACAATGAACAGAATAATGATGTAACGATACCGATCATCAACACTACCGCGAAACCTTTGATAGGACCGCTACCGAATGTGAACAGGATCAGACCGGTGATGAATGTACTGATGTTGGAGTCGAGGATTGACCATAACGCATGTTTGAAGCCATCCGTAACTGCCAGTTTTATCGACTTACCTAATAGCAGTTCTTCACGTGTACGTTCATAGATCAGTACGTTGGCATCCACCGATATACCGAGCGTTAACACGATACCGGCAACACCAGGCATGGTTAATACCGAACCTAAGCTGATGAGCACGCCCATCAGGAAGAATACGTTGATCAAAACCGCAACAACTGCAACAGTACCTGCGCGGTTGTAATAAGCGATCATGAAAACTAGCACCACCACAAAGCCCATTACCGATGATAATAAACCGGCATGTATAGCCTGTTGGCCTAAAGTAGCACCTACAGTTGCTTCAGATACGATCTGTGCAGGAGCAGGTAAACGACCCGCTTTTAATACGTTTGCTAAGTCTTTTGTATCTTCTTGTGTAAAGTTACCACCTGAAATAGATGAGACACCACCTGAAATTTTACCGTTTACTGAAGGAGCAGAGTACACATTGTCATCCAGAACGATAGCGATAGCTTTGCCTGGTTGGTTAGGGCTTGGCGGAGCTGCCTCACCGGTTATTTCTTCCCATTTTTGAGCGCCCTGTGGGTTCATATACATGGTTACTTCCCAGCCCCCTTTGGTTTGATCGATGTCACTTCTTGCGTCATTTACAACGTCGCCGGTAAGCACAGCACTGTTATCGGCACCTGCAAGCCTTATTGCATATAGTTCAAATATTTTTGTTTTCTCAAGCGGTTTTACACCCCATAAGAATTTAATGGTTTGAGGCATCTGCGATTTAACGTCTGCACTATGCAGGTAGGCGTTAACTTTAGCAGTGTCTTTTTGAGCTACATAGCCTACAACCGGGCCCGGGCGTAATGCTGGCTGACCGTTTTGTGCTGTGTAAGTAGCAGGCTGTAAGATAGAGAATAATGGGTTTTGTGCAGCCAGTTTAGCTTTGTTGTTTAACAACGAAGTGTCTTTAGAAGCGCTTTTGTTTACTTTATTCAATAAAGACAAGCCGGCTTTTGATGTGTCTTTTTTGGCTGTTGTAGTTGCAGCAGTAGTTTTGGCAGTAGTACTATCCTTAGCAGCACTCTTGTTTTTAGCGGCAAGGAAGCTGTTGATATTGCTTAATATGCCATAAGCCTCGGCATTGTCATATGTTTTGTAGAACTCCAGTTTAGCAGTACCCTGTAACAATTTACGAACGCGGTCAGGCTCAGTAACACCAGGTAGCTCGATTAATATTTGGTTACGGTCTTTTAACAACTGGATGTTTGGCTGAACCACACCGAATTGGTCGATACGGGTGTTTAATACGGTATAGGTTTGTTGTACCGCTACGTCAGCCTGATCTTTCAGATAAGCCTCAACCTCAGCATTCGTAGAGTTGAACTTTACGCGGTCCTTATTTGCTTGTGTAGCGAATAAGGAGGCCAGTTTACCGTTTGGAGCTAATTTCTCATACTCACTTACAAAAAGTGTGATGTAATCACTCTGGCTGGTGCGGCTGTCAATATCAGCTTTCTCCAAAGCCTGGGCCATAACAACATCAGGGTTATTACTGGATAAGTTCTTCACCACATCACGCAGCGATACCTGCATGGTTACACTCATACCGCCCTGCAAGTCAAGGCCGAGTTGCAGTTCTTTTGCTTTGCAGTATTGATAAGTGTGCTTGAATAACGGATACACTGGCTGTGTCTCCATCGAGTCCTTATACGCCTTTTCTTTCGCAATATTGCCTTTGGCGTATGTTTTTGCATCATTCTCTACTTTATTTGCTACCCACGTAAATGACAATTGATATAAGCATACTATCGCCAGTAGAATTGCAAAAAATTTAATAACTCCTTTACCTTGCATTGTATATTAGAATATGTAATAAATTTAGTCTATAAGCTTTTTTAAACAAGACGGCAAATCTAATAAAATTTTATAACCATAAAATTTTATCTTGAAACAAATTATTGCATTGAGATGTTAAACGCGCTCTAGTGTGAGGAATGAGTAAGAATACTTATGCCTTTCATCTGCCGGATGATCTTCCCTCGAAACCTCTTCCCATTCCAAATAATCAATTTCCGGGAAAAAACTGTCGGCATCAAATGAGTGGTGTATGATGGTAAGATAAATGCGGTCAGTTTTGGACATAGCCAGTTTGTAGATCTCAGCGCCACCCACGATAAATACTTCTTCCTCATCCGCACAAAGCTCCAGTGCCTGCTCAACGGATTTCACCACTTCACATCCGGGAATGGTTATTTCCTGGCGTGTGATAATGATATTGCGGCGATTAGGCAGGGGCTTACCAACTGAGTCATAAGTCTTACGACCCATGATAACGGTATGCCCCGAAGTGATTTGTTTAAAGTGCTTCAGATCGGCTGGCATATGCCAGAGCAATTGATTGTCTTTGCCGATGGCGTAATTTTCAGAAATAGCGACTACTATGGTAACGATCATTGGTTATTTTCTTTTATTCGTTCAGTTAGCCATTGCTTGATCTCATCAAAACCAATTTCACCTTTGCTAGCGGAAATAGTCATTTTATATTTTTCATCTTGAGAAGCAACAATATCAAAATTGTTCTCCATTAACATCAATCGCATTAATACATAAGCAATACGTTTGTTGCCATCTATAAATGGATGGTTGATAATGGTACTTTCGAAAATTGCTGAAGCTTTTTCTACGGCAGTTGGATAAAGGTCATTTCCATCAAAGGTTGCGTACGGACGGTGGAGGGCAGCCTCTAATCCACCTAAATCTCTGATGCCTTTGCTGCCGCCAAATTCATCTATCAATTTATCATGAATGTGATTGGCTCTTTTCAGATCGATCATTGAGCAAGCTTTTCGAGCAACTCCCTGTCTTCAGAAATAATCTTTCTCAAGTTATTGGCGAGCTTTATGTCATCCACAGATTTAGTCTGTAATTCCTTCAAAAAATCCAATACATCCTGAAGTATACTTTCAGGAACCTGATCAAGTACTTTTTGTATTTCTGTTTTTAATTCAATTGCAGTCATACGCAAATTTATGAATTATTATTATACGGCTACGGCCCCTTTTATGTGAGGCCATGGATCATACTTCTCTAAAGTGAAGTCCTCAAACTTAAATTCAAAGATGTCTTTTACATCAGGATTGATCTTCATGGTCGGTAGCGGCCGTGGTTCGCGGCTTAGCTGGAGGTTGGCTTGCTCGATGTGATTATTGTATAGGTGAGCATCACCAAAGGTATGAATAAAATCGCCGGGCTGCAGATCGCATACTTGGGCCATCATCATCGTGAGCAATGCGTAAGACGCGATGTTAAAAGGAACGCCTAAAAATATATCGGCACTGCGCTGATACAGTTGGCATGACAATTTTCCATCCGCCACATAAAACTGGAACAGGCTGTGACAAGGGGGCAAAGCCATGTGCTCCACTTCGGCAACATTCCAGGCTGAAACGATAATGCGGCGAGAGTCCGGGTTCTTTTTGATTGTGTTTACCACCTGGGTGATTTGATCGATATGTCCGCCATCAGGTTTTGGCCACGAGCGCCATTGGTGACCGTATACCGGTCCAAGGTTACCCTGCTCATCGGCCCACTCATCCCATATACGTACGCCGTTTTCTTTTAGGTAGGCAATATTGGTATCGCCCTTCAAAAACCAAATCAACTCATGAATGATCGATTTAAGGTGCAGTTTTTTGGTTGTAACCAGCGGGAAGCCATCCTGCAGGTTAAAACGCATCTGGTAGCCAAAAACGCTAAGGGTACCGGTTCCGGTACGGTCATGCTTTTGGGTACCAGTCTCCAAAACATGCTTCATCAAATCGAGGTACTGTTTCATTTTAGTTGATTGGGTTGATTAAGTTGATTGGTTGATTGAGTTGAATTAACTTTCCAACATTTCAACCTTCCAACTTTACAACGTTATTTCCAAACACAAATAAAAATAATCTATTATCAAATTTGCGGTGTTTTCGATGCTTTTAAGCCATAAAGGGAATAAAAATCATCGAAAAGGGATAACGCTTTTTTTAATTCACCCTTATTTTTGTATGTATTATGAACAAATTTGATTACAAAAAACCGTCTTTGTGCAAGGACAAAGATAACAAAAAATGGTTCGTGCGCTATGCCATTAAAACGCCGGATGAAAAGAATTTCAGGCCACTAAAAGAGTACGGGGGAAGCTACCTTTTTAAGTCCTTAAATGATATACCCAACCTGAAGGAACGCGAAAAGAAATTTAATGAATTGATGGTGCTGATGAACCACGATTTAAAAAATGGAGTGGATATAAAGAACACCGAAAGTGTCAAAGCCTATGTGCAGAAACAGGAAAAAGAAGCCAACAAGCTAACCTATGATTTTTGCTTTAACCATTTCCTGAAAGTAAAGGGCTACATTGACCCTACACCCAAAAAGAAGAAGACAGCAGAGCTAACCAAGAATCTGCATAAAAATCATCTTCGCCCGTTTTTGGAAAGCAAAAATCTGTTATCTGATGTAACCCAGATAACCAAAGCTGTGCTTCTTGAATTTATGAATTTTCATTATCTTTCTGATGACCCAAAGCTGAAGTGGTCAAATACAACCTTCAATCATAAGCAAGCGATGTTTTCAACGTTTTTCCAAACATTGGTTGATGAAGATTTGATACCGGATAACCAGGCTGAAAAAATTAAAAGGAAAGAAGGTGAGATGACCGAACGATTCGGCAAGTTCACAAAAGAAGAACGTGATTTGATTTTTACTCATTTCGACAAGCATTCTCCGTTTATGTCAGTAGTTACTCGTTTCATTTACTATGCTTACATCAGGGGAACGGAATTAACCCGGCTGAAAATATCTGACATAGATTTGGATAGCCGTACGATTACTATGCAAGCTAAGAACGCAAAAGGGCAGAAGGACGGACTCCCAAGACACGTTAAAATGTCCAACCAATTGACTGAGGCAATAAGGAAATATCTATCCCTTTACGATTATCAACCTGATTGGTTCTTATTTGGATGGAATTACAAGCCCAACAATACCGAGATTAATTATAACTGGCAATTCCATTTCAGAAATGGTCTAAAGGAATTAAAGAAACAACATCCCGATAAATTTAATAGACCGGGTTTAACCCTGTATGCTTTAAAACATAGTGGGGTAACTGATTTTGTGAATGATAATGCAGCTACCAAATCCAGTACTGAATTGTTCAGAATAGTTCAAACACAAGCAAGGCACGAGAAGCAAACTACTACATCCATCTATATGAAAAAGTTGAAACTGGATATAGATACGTTTGATGAATTTGTTTGGGATGGAATTTAATTATATCAAATTGACAATGAGAAAGGACTTAATCAAACTAAGTCCTTTTTTATTTCCTTTCCAATGCTTTTTTGTGGGCTTGTTGAAGTTTTAATTGTATTTCCAATTCCTTTTTCTGTTTTCTTGATACTTTCTTAGGTTTTTCATCTAATTGAATATCAGTCTGAGCCAGTAACTTTTTAATTGAATTAGCTAAATCAAAATAATCTTTGGAGACTATTATATCGTTTTCACCCAAGATTACCGCTTTTGCCTTCGGCATTGAATCTGATTTATGTTCCTGATGTTCGTCACTATAATCTATATCCAAATCCTTTAAAGATAAAATACTATTGAGAATTTTATCTACCTGTTCAGTTGCTACATTATTACTCATATTAAAAAAATTAATAATCAAAGGTAAATTGAGCAATATCAACTCAACAAGTACACCAATTTTGATATATCAAAAATTAGAAACAAAAACATTATTCTTGATAGTATAAACCTACTAATTTGATATATCAAAGTTTTTTTCCTGACATTGAAATGACTAATCAAACGGTATTAACACCCTTGCCGGGTGGTTGAAAAAATAGATTTATATTTTATCATTAATTTTAACTTGATAAGATAAGCTACAATCAATTATTTAATCAAAAGAATATAACTTATCCGGATTGATGAAAGGTGTCTTAAATCGAATAAAAAAAGTATTTCTTGAAATGTAAAATATTCTTTATAATATAGTAATTAGATTTTATCCTTCGGAATTGAAGAAGAAAAATATAGATTAAAATTTTTAAAGTGGGATTTTCTCAATAGGGGTAAAACCCCCATCATAAATATTATATTAATTATGGTGGGGTTTTTTTAAATCCCACCTATTCTTTATTTATGGTGGGACTTTTTTTAATCCCACCTATTCTTTATTTATGGTGGGACTTTTTTTAATCCTACTTCAACTATTTATAGTGGGACTTTTTCCCTAATCCAATTTATCCCACTTTAACTTCTATTTATGGGCT
>Ga0207704_10000074_pt1 | contig 61994 bp, 60 predicted proteins | sample KBSMisM12_FD_184308 | JGI IMG/M metagenome (GOLD analysis project Ga0207704, IMG submission 184308) | Miscanthus rhizosphere microbial communities from Kellogg Biological Station, Michigan, USA - KBS Miscanthus M1-2 (SPAdes) (version 2) | ecosystem: Host-associated > Plants > Roots >...
GCTTGCAGCGCAGGATTCAACATTGGACGAGTCGCAATTCTCTCATAACTCGGTAACCGATTTTAAAAATAACATCACAGGCGTTTTGAATGCTTACAAATGCCAATATCCAGGTGCGGCAGCTGGTCATAGCCTAAGTGAGTTGATTGCTTCTAAGAATGCATCGCTTGATGTTAAGATCCAGTCACAGATCAATACCGCTATCGCTTCATTCAGTGCAATTACAACTACTTACGAAAAAGCAATTTACACCCAGCAAAACCAGATTAAGACAATTCAGTCCGCTATAAATACATTAAAGGCGACCCTTGAAGGTGATCTGGAAAATTTTGTGCGAACAAACATCAAAGACTAATTAAGCAATATCGGTGAAAAAAATACAAATAGTAAGTCTGCTAACGCTGGTAGTATTTGCATTGGTAAAATGCCAGAAATCGGCTCAGTTTCCTGCCGACCAATACGACAATCAGCTTTCTGGCGGAAGCGCAACGGCATTTGATGCCACATCAAAATCATTTGGAAATGCATTCACAAACCTGAGCTCATACGACGAATACGTGCATGAATTGGGTGATAAAATATTTAGTCAATCATTTGTTACTGCGCCAGCTCCCATACACAGCGGCTTAGGGCCTATTTTTAATAATACTTCCTGTTCTTCTTGTCACCATAATGACGGTATTGGTTTACCTACAGCTGGTGATGCACAATCATCACTGCTGATGCGTATCAGCTTACCCGGTACCGACGCTAATGGGGGGCCTATTGCTGTCCCTGGATATGGCTTGCAGGTCCAGGATAAGGCAGCTTTTGGCAAGCAACCGGAGGCAAAAGTGAATATTAATTACATTTATCAGACCTATTCATTTGATGACGGTGAAACTTACGAGCTTAGGGCACCGACTTATACGCTGACAAACCTGTATACGCCTATATCGGGTACTTACCTGCTCTCACCACGCCTGGCACCGCCTATGATTGGTTTAGGCTTACTGGAAGCTGTTCCGGAAAGTCAGATCGTTGCTAATGCTGATCCGAAGGATGCAAATGGCGATGGTATTGCCGGAAAAGCGAACTATGTATACGATGTGACGACCAAAAAAATACAATTGGGCCGTTTCGGCTGGAAGGCAAATACAGCGTCTATTCTAACGCAGGTGGCTACTGCTTTTAATCAGGATATGGGCCTAACAAGCAGCATACTTCCTGCTGAAAGCAGTTACGGACAGAGTCAATACGATGGTTTGCATGATGACCCTGAATTGCCGGATACTACACTGAATGCTGTAAAGTTTTATGCACAAACGCTGGCAGTTCCTGCACGTCGTAATGTAGCTGATGCAACTATAAAGAGGGGAGAGCAGTTATTTATTTTGGCTAAATGTGTTAATTGTCATAAACAAACGCTTACAACTGGTGTAAATGTGGTTTTTCCTGCGGTATCAAACCAGGTGATACATCCCTATACAGATATGCTGGTGCACAATATGGGTGCGGGTCTTGCTGATAACCGCCCAGACTTTAAGGCAGGCGGTCAGGATTGGCGTACGGCTCCCTTATGGGGATTGGGATTATTCCAGGTAGTAAACAATCCAGGCTATTACCTGCATGATGGCCGGGCGCGCACTATAGTGGAAGCCATCATGTGGCATGGGGGTGAAGCGGCTGCTTCCCAGGCTTATTTTTCACACCTGTCAAAAGGCGATAGAGATGCAGTTTTGAAATTCCTGAACTCGCTTTAAACATTAGAACTTCGTTAAAATCCTGTTACAAAAAGGCCCTTTTCATAAATAATTCATAATAATTAGCTTAATTAGCATATTAAAACTAATTAGGGTAATTATTGCGAAATGCACATCAGGAACCTTATTCTACTACTGTTTTTTTGTCCCTTTGTCGCTTTTTCACAGACTACCGTTTCGGGTAAAGTAACCACTACCGAATCGCATACAGGCATCGGTAAGGTAAGCGTTTTTCTGAGCAATTCATCCTATGGTACAGTAACTGCCGAAGATGGTTCCTTTAAGTTGGTGGGCGTTAAACCGGGGCAATATGACCTGATTGCTTCTTCAATCGGATTCCAGGATTTTAGTAAAACTATATTAGTCGGCAGCGAGCCGATCGATATTGATGTTCCTTTAGCTACCAAAGTAAACCAGCTGCGGGGTGTAGTGATCACCACTAATGCCAACTGGAAAAAGAATTACGAAGAATTTAAGAAGGCGTTTATTGGTACGACGGAGAACGCGAAAAGCTGTGTTGTAGAAAATCCACATGTGGTAAATATGGTTAATAGTGCCCGTAAACACACATTGGAGGCGTGGTCGGATGATTTCTTCGTTGTTGATAATAAAGCTTTGGGCTACCGGGTAAAATTCCTGATAGATACCTTCTCGAATAATGGCATCACTGGCATAATATCGTGGCAGGGGAAAGCTGTTTTTGAAGAATTGCCCGGAAGCGCCGAGCAAAAGAAAGCCTGGAAGATAAAACGCCAGGAGACTTATTACGGCTCGTCGCGCGACTTTTATAAATCGTTATACACTGGAACATTGGCGCAGCAAGGCTTCATGATTAGAAGGTTCCATCGCGAATTGAACCCGGAGCGTCCGCAAGAAGGCCTGATACTCCAAAAAATTAAATACTTCCGTGATATCCACCCGAGTAGGGATTCGTTTAATTATTGGGTAGGAAAGGAAAATCTGTCGAAATATTTTCATGAAAGATTAAGCCCTGTTCCGCTGGAGCCATACCAAATATTCGCTAAGACAGATAAGTCCGGCTTGTTTGTTATTAGCTTTACAGATTGCCTGTACGTGATCTATACTAAACGACGCGAAGAACAAGATTTCAAAGATCTTTACCGGCCATTAGATATGCCGAATTACGAGATCAGTGTACTGACCTTATTTGAACCTTACGCCGTTTTTGATATGAATGGAGTTGTGTTCAATGGAGCTCCGCTAAATGAAGGCACCTGGTCAAAATCCAAATTAGCGGATCTGCTACCTTATGATTACTCGCCGGAGACGGATAAGTGAGGGTTGAAAATATCGAATACTGAATATCGAATGTCCAATTTCGAAGGTGAAAAATATAAATTCAGAATTCGAAATTCAGAATTCGATGTTCGATATTTAAGAGTATTATCCTTTCACCTTTCACCTTAACAATGTACATTTGTTGCGTAATCCAATATGAAGTTTATTTATCAAACGTGGTGGAAAGCACTGGCTGTTTTGTTGATCTTTTCAACCCTCATTACAGGTCTTATTTTACCCGTTCCGCGACTGCCTATACTGCACGAAACCATACGTAACCTATATTTTCACGTACCGATGTGGATGGGGATGCTTTCGGTATTTGTGATCTCTGTTTATTTCAGTATTAAATATCTCAATACTGGAAAAGAAGAATATGACCTTGCCGCTGTCGAGTGTGTCAACACCGGTTTGCTGTTTTATTCAATAGGATTGGTAACTGGTATGCTGTGGGCCAAATATACCTGGGGGCAGTTTTGGAGCGGCGACCCTAAACAGAACAGCGCGGCCATTGCATTCCTGTTGTATTGTGCTTATTTGGTATTACGGAATTCAATAGATGAGGAACAGAAGCGCGGCAAAATATCAGCCATCTATAATATTTTTGCGTTTCCTATTATGGTCGTGCTGATATTTGTATTGCCAAGGATGACAGATTCATTGCACCCCGGTAGTGGTGGTAACCCCGCATTCGGAAAATACGACCTGGATAACGGGATGAAAGTAGCCTTTTACCCAGCAATGTTAGGATGGAGTTTATTAGCGGTTTGGATCGCAACTATCCGCTACCGCATCCGTTTAATTGAATATAAAAGAAATAGTATAGATTGATTTCTTGCCTCAATTAGTACTCTCTCTTGTCCGGAGGTCTCCTTTGGAGAAGAGTGTTCTATGAGGCTCAAAAACTAATTTACCAATGAAAAGATTTTTTATTTTATTCTGCCTGATCCTTTGCAACATCTTCGCTTTTGCTCAACAACCTTCAAATGTTGAGATGGCCGATACTATGCGCAGCTCGGGTAAGATCTACGTTGTAATTGGCGTTATCTGCATTGTTTTCATCGGTTTGTCCATTTATCTGTTTACCATCGACCGTAGATTAAAAAAAATCGAAAAAGGAAATTAGTTCAAAATCTGAACCTATGTTGTTTAAACATAGATTTAAGCGTTCTCTTCTTTGGTGTACTTAAAACACTAAGAATTTTGTATTTGCAATATTGATAATTTTTGTGCCAAATTTGTGCACTTTTTTGAGGAAATAACAATTCTATAACTCCAAATTATGGCAAATAATAATTCGATCGCCGATAACGAAACTAACTTCTTTGGCGACGTATGTAAGAACTTCGACTATGCCGCGCAATTTACCAAACACGATGCCGGGTTACTTGACCAAATAAAATCATGTAATAGTGTTTACCGTTTTCGTTTCCCTATCCGTAAAGGAAATGGTTTTGAAGTTGTTGACGCATGGCGCGTTGAGCACTCACAGCACCAGTCGCCAACAAAAGGTGGTATCCGCTACAGCGAAATGGTGAATGAGGATGAGGTAATGGCACTTGCCGCGTTGATGACCTACAAGTGCGCGATTGTAAACGTGCCATTTGGCGGTGCAAAAGGCGGTATCAAAATCAACCCTAAAAACTATACTGTACAGGAACTGGAAAACATTACCCGCCGTTATACAGTGGAGTTGGTTAAAAAGAATTTCATCGGTCCAAGTATTGACGTACCTGCACCGGATTATGGTTCAGGCGAACGTGAGATGAGCTGGATAGCCGATACTTATGCTGCCATGAACCCAGGTCAATTAGATGCAATGGGAGCCGTTACAGGTAAACCAATTGCTTTACATGGAATCGCCGGACGCCGCGAGGCTACTGGTCGTGGTGTGGCGTTTGCGGTACGTGAGTGTGTCAACGTGGCAGAGGATATGAAAAAGATCGGCTTAACACCGGGCATTGCAGGCAAAAGGGTTATCGTACAAGGTTTAGGTAACGTGGGTTATCATTCTGGAAAATTCCTTCAGGAGTATGGAGCGGTGATCGTTGGCTTATGCGAATTTGAAGGCGCTATTTATAATTCCGATGGTTTAGACGTTGAAGCCGTGTTCCAACACCGCAAAACAACCGGGTCAATTTTAGGCTATGCAGGTGCTAAGAAGGAATTTAAAAATTCATTAGAGGGTCTTGAACAAGATTGCGATATTTTGGTACCTGCTGCTTTAGAAAATCAGATCACCGCGGCTAATGCCAGCAGGATCAAAGCTAAGGTGATTGCCGAAGGCGCAAACGGTCCGGTATCACCAGAAGCCGAAGCCATTATCTATCAAAATGGTGGTATCATCATCCCTGATATGTATTGCAACGCTGGTGGTGTGACTGTTTCTTATTTTGAGTGGTTGAAAAATCTTTCGCACGTAGCATTCGGCCGCATGAACCGCCGTTTTGAAGAAACTGCCAATACCAACCTGGTGAATATGGTTGAAGGGTTGACGGGCGTAGCTTTAACCCCGCTGCAACGGGCCACCATCGTAAAAGGTGCGTCTGAGCTGGAATTGGTTAATTCCGGTTTGGAAGATACCATGATCCGCTCATACCACGAGATCAGGGAAACTTACGTACACAACGACAAGATCGATACCCTGCGTACTGCGGCGTTTGTTGGCGCTATCAACAAGATCGCAGTATCATACCAGAACCTGGGCGTATGGCCGTGAGATAAATTAAACATCAGTAAAAATCAATTTGGAATTATCACTAAGCTCATCACAGATGGGCTTTTTTTATATCTTGATCTTTCGGACCTCCGACTTTCCGACATCTGACTTCTTAAGAATGATTCTAAATAAGATTAATGACTTGCAATAATCATTATTCAACAGACGTTTCTTATTTTTGTAGTCCCGAATAATACAAGCAAAACCCGCTAATGAAAAAAAGTTCGATTATAGGTTTATTGGTCATAGCTATAGCCATCGCCATAATTATTGGTTTTTACGGTAGCTCAAGCACTTACGGCTCTTTCAGCGATGCGAAAAACAATAGCGGCGAACTGCATGTGATCGGTTTCCTGGACAAACAAAAAGAGCTGTACTACGACGCAAAAAAAGACGCCAACTACTTTTCATTCTACATGAAGGACAAAAAAGGCGAGGAGTGCAAAGTGGTATTTCCAGGCACCAAACCGCAGGACTTTGAGCGTTCTGAACAAATAGTATTAGTGGGCGAAATGAGGGGGGACGAATTCCACGCATCACATATCCAGATGAAATGCCCTTCAAAATACACTCAAGACAAGGTTGAAATTACAGAGGCCAGCGCTAAAAAGGCCGACATATAATTATTTTTAATGGATACTTTTAAAGGCGAACACCTTTTACCCGGACATCTGGGTCAGCTTTTTGTTATACTTTCGTTCGGGGCAGCCCTGTTCTCAACCATCAGCTATTACTTTGCAACTACCAATAAAGACCCGCTTGACAATTCCTGGAAGCGTCTTGGCCGCATCGGTTTTTATATCAATACGATTTCGGTTGTAGGTATCGGCGTTTGCCTGTTCTATATTATTTATACCCACCTGTTCGAATATCATTATGCCTGGGAGCACTCGTCGAAGAGTTTACCGGTTTACTATATCATTTCCAGCTATTGGGAAGGCCAGGAGGGAAGCTTTTGGTTATGGGGATTCTGGCAGGCGGTATTAGGAAATATCCTGATCTGGAGAGCAAAATCGTGGGAGAAACCGGTGATGACCGTTATCGCGTTGTCGCAGATTTTACTGTCATCTATGCTGATCGGCATCGAAATATTTGGTGCCCGAATAGGTAGCTCACCATTTATTTTGCTGCGTGAGGCGATCGACCTGAAATCATCAGCGCCAATATTTGCCCAGCGCCCGGATCTATATCAAAGCTACCTGAGCTATATTACTGACGGTAATGGTCTTAATCCGTTGCTGCAAAACTATTGGATGGTTATCCACCCACCGACCCTGTTTTTGGGATTTGCGTCAATGGTAGTGCCATTTGCTTACGCGATAGCCGGTTTGTGGCAGAAAAGATATAAAGACTGGGTTCAGCCTGCTATTTCCTACTCTCTATTTGCAGTGATGGTGTTGGGGACAGGTATTATTATGGGTTCGTTCTGGGCTTATGAATCATTGAATTTCGATGGTTTCTGGGCATGGGACCCGGTTGAAAATGCGGCGCTTATTCCATGGCTTACCTTGATCGGTGCGGTTCACGTACTGATCGTTTATAAAAATACTGGGCATTCTTATTTTACAGCGACTTTCCTTGTACTGATCAGCTTCGTGCTGGTGTTATATGCATCTTTCCTTACCCGTAGCGGTATTTTAGGTGATACTTCGGTTCACGCATTTACCGATCTGGGAATGTTCTGGCATTTGGTGGTGGATGTGGCAATTTTTGCCGCCGTATCGATAGCGCTATTGATTATTCGATGGAAGGAATTGCCGATCACCAAAAAAGAAGAAGAAACTTACTCGCGCGAATTCTGGATGTTTGTAGGTTCGGTGTTTTTGGCATTGTCATGTTTGCAACTGATCGTGGTGACATCTATCCCTGTATGGAACGCTATATTCAAAACAAGCATTGCTCCGCCTAATAACCCTGTCACGCTTTATAACGTTTTCCAGGCTGGCTTTGGTGTGGTAGTTACCTTACTGATGGGCTTTGCGCAGTTTATGAAGTATAAGAAGACGGAGACTAACCGTTTCTTTATCACTTTAGGGGTGTACTTTGTATGCGCGCTGCTTATTACGGTGCTCATCGTATATGTAACCGGCATATATCACTTGCGCATCGTGTTTGCGCTGATAATGCTCGGAGCTATTTTTAGTGTGCTATCAAACGGAAAAGTATTTGCAGATGCATTTAAAGGAAAGATCAAATTAGCCGGATCAGCCGTTGCGCATATCGGTTTTGGATTGATCCTGGTAGGAGCGGTGATCGCTGCAGGAACACGTAAGGTTGTTTCCGTTAATGATACCGGCGAACAGTATTCTGCGGAGTTTGCTAAACGTAACGATCCTAAAGAGAACATTATGCTGGTAAAAAATAAGCCAGTAAGAATGGGCGATTATGTGGTGACTTATATGGGCGATTCGCTATCGATGCCTAACCATTACTTTAAGGTTGACTATAAACTAATGGATGCTGATGGCAAGGTTAAAGCTGAGTTTTTGCTGAAACCGAATTCGCAGTTCAATCCAAAAATGGGACTGGTATCATCACCAGATACCAAACACTACCTGCTGAATGACTTGTATACACACGTTACCATGGCTCCTTTAAATTCAGGCATGGAAACTGATACCGCAGCGCACAGTGAAGCCGAAGATGATAAAAAATACGATGCACCGATTAATCATGAAATAACGGTGGGAGATACCATTCGTTACCGTGAGGGATACATCGTATTAAAAAGCCTGGATAAAACAGCACACGTAGAAAACATTCCGTTAACTAATAAAGACATAGCTGTTGGCGCTATATTGGAAATAACTACCCACGGCAAAACTTATACCGCCGAGCCTATATATATGATCAAAAACGGCAGTGTGTTTGATTTCTCGCGTAAAGTAGATGACGCCGGTTTGAAACTGCGCTTCTCAAAGATCGACCCGCAAACTGCCAAAGAAACCATCATGGTTTACCAGCAGCCAGAGAACAAACGTCCATATATCGTAATGAAAGCGGTGCGCTTCCCGTATATCAATTTCTTTTGGTCGGGTACTGTTATTATGGTGATCGGGTTTTTGATGTCGATTTTCAGAAGGAATAAAGAGCTGAAAACGGCTTAAGTATTGTCTTTTATTGCTCGTCCGGATTTTTTGTCGTCAACGTTCCAAATTTTATACCAACATCAACAAGGAATTTCTTTACGAGGTCTAACTTTTGTGTACAGGCAGAATTGAAATAGATTCTGTCCGATTTAGATATTATTTGATCGCACTCGAAACATATTTCGAGATAATCAAACACCTTCCCATTTTTATCATAAAATATCAAAGCGTTCCGGGGATTGAAGCAGGAATGTCCGGGGTGTGCGTAGTTATTCGCAATTCGGTAATCAGTGTTATAAAGAATATTGGTTAACCTGTTTATTTGTTTTGGTGTTAATCGTTTCATTTCAAATATTGATGCATGATTTAGTGTGTCATTGTCGAAATAAAGCCCATGTGGTCTATGTTCACTATACTTTCTATGAGTTAAAGCCTCCAAAGTGTCACCATTGGCAGTTATTTCAATATTGGGTTCTCCCGTACCATCATAGGATACGGCCAATATTTTAGTCGCTTTTGAAAATGGGTATCTTTTTATCCGTTGGGCGATGGAGTACTTGTTGGTGAATACACAATCATTGTAATAGGCTTTATCAAGAGGAGCTACCCGTTTAGGCTTAGGAGCATTTATATACTTTTTGTGATGTTTTGTAGAATCAAGTTGAAAGGTATAGTCTTTGCAAAATGCATTCGATAGGTTGATTATTAAAAATGTCAATATAATTGTGACGAATCGCATACTTTTGGAGGCTTAGATAAGGCAATATAAATATTATCATGCGTATTACCATCATCGGTTCAGGGAATTTAGCCACCCATCTGGCAGCGGCTTTCAAAAATGCCGGGCATGCTATTGTGCAGGTGTATAGCCGCGATATGCGGAATGCTTCATTGCTGGCTTATCATGTAAAGGCGGAGGCTATTGATAGCCTGGAGCAAATCAATCCCGAAACTGACTTATTTGTGATCGCTGTAAAGGATGATGCGATTGAGCCGATAGCTGCTGAACTGGCTAAATACAATAAAATGATCGTCCATACTTCAGGAGCAACAAGTCTGCAAATCCTACAAAAGCACGCACAGAACGCCGGTGTATTTTATCCGCTGCAGACTTTCAGTAAAACAAGAGAATTGAATTTTAATACCGTTCCACTTTGTATTGAGGGTGCGGACGATAAAATTGCCTCGACATTAAACGAGCTGGCTTATACGGTTTCGCAAAATGTTTACCGGGTCAATTCGGAACAACGAAAAACTTTGCACCTGGCTGCAGTATTCGCCTGTAATTTCCCGAACTATCTGTACCATATGTCGCAGCAATTACTGGCCGAAAAGCAACTGCCGTTTGATTTGCTCCGTCCATTGATACTGGAAACGGCAGAAAAAGTACAGGAGCATCTTCCGGCCGATGTGCAAACCGGTCCGGCTGTGCGGAATGACGAGAAAACTATGGCCTCGCATCTGGAACAATTGCAGGAAAATCCTGATTTACAGGCGATATATAAGCTGTTAAGTCAGGGTATTATCAAAATGGATAATCGGGGATAGGGCGTACTTAAATTTTGTTACTTTTGCCCTATAATGAATATCTATAAAGTTAAGATCAGCTTTGAGGAGAAAGGGCACGAATCAATTGAACTGCCTATTGCCGAAGGTGAGTCAGTATTGGATGTTTGCCTCGAGAACGGTATCGAACTGCAGCACAACTGCGGCGGCGTTTGCGGATGCAGCACCTGTCATATTTATGTGAACAAAGGAATGGATAACATCCAGGAAATATCAGATAAGGAAGAGGATTTCATCGATCGCGCAGTTAATCCGCGTATCAATTCGCGCCTGGGTTGTCAATGTGTGGTGCAGGATGGCGATATCGAAGTTACTTTGCCTGATCAGTCGAATTTCCTGGGCCACTGAGAAAAGGTTATACGTATTACGTTTTACGTAGTACGTAGGAATTAGAGAACAAAGAAAAAAAACGTACAACGTATTACGTATAACGTACAACATAAGATGAGCGACAATAAATTTGCCTTACCTATTAAATGGAACGATTACGAAGACATTGCCATTGAGCTTTATGAGAAATTCGGTGATGACTTTGATGAATCGAAAATATACCGCATACGCTTTACCGAGCTGCTGGATTGGGTGTTGAGTCTACCCAACTTTGTTGGTAAACGCGAAGAGTCGAACGAAGGTCACCTGGAACAGATCCAGTCTGCATGGGTGTACGAGTGGAGGGATAATCAGTAAATCAGTTTGCAGTTATTAGTTTGCGGTTGGCACTACCAATGACTAATGACCAATGACCAATGACAAACTAACAAGTGGAATCATTTTTACATAAATTAAAAGACATTTCTACGTTCATTTTTGATGTGGACGGCGTACTGACCGACGGCTCCGTTTACGTAATGGAGAATGGAGAACAGGCGCGGCAGTTTAACATTAAGGATGGTTATGCCATTCAATTGGCGGTGAAGTGCGGCTATAATGTTTGTGCAATATCGGGCAGCAGGTCTAAGATTGCTATACACCGCTTAAATAGCTTGGGGGTGAAGGATGTGTATATCGGTGCGCATACCAAATCGGAAAACTTCAGGCTATATCTTGAAAGTAAACATGTGCTTCCCGCAAGCGTATTGTTCATGGGTGATGATATTCCCGATCTGGACGTAATGAAAATGGCCGGTTTAGCAGTTTGCCCTGCCGATGCCGCCGAAGAAATAAAGGCTATTAGTGCTTACGTATCGCCTAACAAAGGCGGTAGAGGTGCCGTTCGCGATGTGATTGAAAAAGTACTGAAAGTACAAGGCAAGTGGATGAGTGAAGAGGCCTATAGCTGGTAGTATTATTTACGATTTTAGAATTACGAATTACGATTTACCATTGAAAAATTTACCTAAGATCATTCTGGCTTCTAAGTCACCGCGCAGGCAGGAATTGTTGCGGTTGATGGACGTTGATTTTCGCATTGTATTGAAAGATGTGGATGAATCTTATCCTGAACATCTGTCACCACAAGAAATTGCGGTTTATATAGCTGAAAAGAAAGCCAAAGCTTTTGATGAATCCGTAAATGATGAGATCGTTCTGACTGCCGATACTATTGTAAGTATAGATGGTCATATCCTTGGTAAACCGGAATCAAAAGCTCATGCTAAGGAAATGCTTGCTATGCTATCTGGTAAAGTGCACCAGGTAATTACAGGTGTATGCATTCTGCATAAGCATCAGTATAACCTGTTTCATGATATATCCGAAGTGTTTTTCCGCAAGCTAACTGCTGATGAGATCAGCTTTTATGTGGAAAAATATGAACCCCTGGATAAAGCGGGGGCTTACGGCATACAGGAATGGGTTGGCTTAACCGGTATTCAAAAGATCAACGGCTCTTACACCAACGTAGTGGGGCTGCCTACTGAAAAATTATATCAGCAATTGATCAGACTGGTTTAGAATCTGCGGATTTGTCATTAGTTTTATAGGAATTTAAATACCCTATTAAAATGGAAGATCCGGAAGTACCCACCGAACATTTACACGAACACATTCACGAAGCTGCACATGAGAGCCATGATAAGTGGTCGATGTATGTAGCGATATCCACCGCTTTTATGGCAGCCTTTGCCGCTCTGAGTAGCTTAATGGCGGGACATCAATCCAATGAGGCATTGATCACCCAGATAAAGGCTTCAGACCAATGGTCTTACTACAATGCCAAAGGAATCAAGGCTGAAGTCGCTGATGCAGTTACCAAGATCAATTTCTCCAAAGCTGCTGCCGATAGTTCACAATCAAATGCAGCAAGAAAAGAAAAGCTAAAAAAGGACCAGGAGAAAATACAGGAAAAAGCCCATGAACTTGAAAATGAGTCGAAAGAGCATTTAGAGAAAGACATGATCCTCGCCCGGGCAGTTACTTTTTTCCAGATAGCCATTTCTATTTCGGCCATATCTCTTTTGGCCAAGAGAAAGCAGCTTTGGTACGTCAGTTTGATACTATTTGCGGCTGGGATAGCGCAGTTTGTGTTCGGACTGTTGTGAGTTTGTTTGAACTATGATCTGAATGATCAAATGAAGACTATGATTTGAATAATCTATCATAGTAAGTCAAAAAATCAGTCAGATCATAGTTCAGACAGCCTTTTACCTAAACACAAACCCGTTATTCCCTCTATTGATATCCGGTAACGCATTGTCCGGGTCAATCACAACACGGTTTACTTCCTGGGTGGTTGGCACCGTGAAGTTGATCATTTTATTTTGCAGCCAGGCTTCTACCGGAATTTGTATACGTTGTTTGCTGCCGTTTTTCATGGTGACTTCTACGGTAAAAGGCATAGCCATTGCTTCAAGGTTCATTACGGTAACCCTCAGGCCTTGCTTAGGATCATTCTTTACGTATTCAGCACCAACCAATTCCAAATCGAGTGCTAGGTTGTTATAGAACCAGCCTTTCCAGAACCATGATAAATCTTCACCGCCTCCATTATCCATTGACCGGAAAAAATCATCTGGCTGAGGATGTTTAAAGGCCCATTTGTGGATGTAATTTCTGAAAGCGTAATCAAAGCGGTCGTTTCCTAATATTTGTTCGCGCAGTAACACAAGTCCTAATGCCGGTTTAAAATACTCTATTTGGTGACGGTATTTTTCAGGAACAGCATCGGCTGCAGTCATAATAGTCGGTGCTTCAGGGTCGAGGATGGTTGGTATGATCTCATCAGCAGGATTACCACCACCCGGAGCGTACTCACTGTCACGTTTTTTCCCGTATTCGCCGTTGTTAAAGGCATCACAAGCATAAATATCAATGAAAGTATTGAAGCCCTCATCCATAAACGCATAACGACGCTCGTTTGAACCTACGAACATCGGGAACCAGTTGTGGCCGATCTCATGTGCTGTTACCCAATACAATTCTTTTCCTTTATCGGTAATACCGTCAAACACAATCCCGGGGTACTCCATACCTCCGGCTGTTCCGGCCTCGTTTACAGCAACAGGGTAAGGATAAACAAACCACTTTTCAGAAAAATATTCTATGGATTTCTTCAGATATTCAGTTGCTCTGCCCCAGGCATCATTTCCTGCACTTTCAACCGGGTAAACAGACATCGCCAGTGATTTTTTGCCGCCAGGGAGATTAACCCTTGCTGCATCCCATACATAAGCTTTGGATGCTCCAAATGCCACATCACGGGTATTATTCATCCTGAAATGCCATGTAAGCGTACCAGTATGTACTGGACGTGTGGCGGAATTATTTACTTCATTTACATCACGGATCATAACCGTTTTATCGCTGTTCCCTGCAGCAGCCAACCTACTGATCTGAGTAGGAGTAAGCACCTGTGTCGGATTCAATAGTTCACCTGATCCTGCCACTATCATATCCCATGGAACAGTTACTTCATAATCAATATCGCCATATTCCAAATAAAACTCACCTGCACCCATAAATGGTAGTGTGTCCCATCCTTCGCTATCATCATACACACACATGCGTGGGAACCATTGAGCTATCTCGTAAATTTTTCCGTTTTTGGTTTGGTTATAATCGGTCCGTCCCCCAAATACTGCCGGAATGGTATATTGATATTTGATATAGAGCTTAATGTGCGTACCGTTTCCAGCCAAAGCCCTTGCCAAACGGACTTGCATACGCGTATCTGAAATAATAAAATCAGCCTTTTGTGTCGCCTTGCCAGTGCCTATATAAACTGATTCGATCTGGTAGCCTTCGGTATGGCTATTTGCATCTGGAGTAGTATTGGTCTGGAAGTTTGAACGCGCAGTTGTTTTGTAAGTATTCTGATCTAGCTGAAGCCATAAAAACTTTAATGCATCCGGACTATTATTTACATAATCGATCTCTTCTGTTCCATTCAATACTTTAGTGTTCGTATCAATATTTGCTTTCAATCGGTAGTTTACGCGGTTTTGCCAGTATTTCGGTCCCGGATCACCGTTGGCGCTATGTCGTTCATTTCCTCTTTCAGGGTAAAATGCTGGCGAAAACAAGTCCGCAGGGTTGTAATTGGATATGAGGGTGTCAACAGTTGCGGCGCGGTGTCTTTTTTGTGCCAGAACAGAAACAGGAATCAATAAGACAAGGCAAAAAGGTATAAACTTTAATTTCATAAGCGGAGTTCAGCTATTAAGCTGCAATATACGAAGGATGCCAGTCACCATTAAAGAATGTGCCTTATATTTTCATTAGATTTTATGGAATGATGATACTTGCTGCATCTTATCTCAAAAAAATATCATGACCCTTATCAAAAGTATCGCAATTGAAAAGCCATGTGACCAATCCTGGCAACAAATGACCGAGCAAAATAATGGACGTTATTGCGCCCATTGCAGTAAAACAGTTGTTGATTTTACAAGGATGACGGATGCAGAAATTATAGCGTATATATCTATCAGGAATCATATTTGCGGCAGATTTAATATGCAACAACTCGATAAATTAAATCAAAGTTTAAGCTATAACCGGAAAAGCTTTTTGAATTGGAAAGGCTGGAGCCTGGCCGCCATCATATTAGGGTTTTCCCAATATGTAAAAGCAGATACCAAGCCGGCTATCAAAATTGAACAATCCCCTTATCAAAATAAACATGAACCGGTTATCGACTCATCAATAATAGTAAAGGGCAGGATAATCGCCCAGGAAGACGGGCGGCCCATACCGGGGACTACCGTCAGGATAAAAGGTAAGAATGAAGTAACATCAACGGATATAAATGGTGAATTTAAGATTGAAGCGCATTCAGTTTCTGATACGCTGATCGCCAGTTTTATCGGCTATAAAAGTGAAGAGATAAGGATGAGTCAGCTGACTACATTGAACATAAATCTGACTTTACAGGCAAATGCCGCTCATGCATTGTGTGCTGTTGTTGGTGGGGCATATGTAAGAAGACCTTTTTATGCCCGGGCTTGGTATAAATTAAAATACATGGTTCGGTCCATATTTAATTAAACCATCATCTCTGCCAATACACCCTCTTTCAAAGAATAAGTACAAAGAGCAACCTTATTAAGATTCAGTTGCTGCATGATATAACGGCTAATGAGTGACGCTACCACGATCATATCAACCCTTACCGGTACAATGCGTTTGTTGGCTTCGCGTTCTGCATGGTTGGAGCGGATAATCTGATTGGTTATTCGGGCTAAATCCCCGTTTTCAAAATTGAAAGCTTTGGTCGTCTTTAAATCAAAGGAATCGTCGATCAATTCGGCAAAAGTCTCAAATGCACCTGATGAGCCGATTAAGTCATTAACAGGTATTTGCGCAACAGCTTTAAACAAATCAGTCAAGGTATTTTCAAGGTACAAATTCAACGCTTCAATGGATGCTGGTGGAATGGGGTCGGTATGATGAAAGCGTTCCATTAACCGGGCAGCACCAATCTCGAAGCTTTGCTTCCAGATAAGCTCAGATCGATTTCCAATGATGAACTCTACGCTGCCACCACCAATATCCATGATCAGGGAATTATGATCTGATAGCAAGCCGCTTGCCTTAACACCCGAGTAAATAAATGATGCTTCACGGTTTCCATCCACTATTTCAATGTCAATTCCGGCTTCGGTTTTTACCCGTTCGATAAACTCTTTTCCATTTGAAGCGTTGCGTAATGCAGATGTTGCTATTGCTTTGATATTGTGTGTGTTATTGTCTGATATTTGTTTACTGAATTGCTTCATAGTAGCTACACCACGTTCAAACGGAGCAGGCAGGATCATTCCTTTATTAATGCCGCCTTCGCCGAGCTTAACTGCTATATGCTCATGTATTACTTCGCGAAAATTATTGATATCTCCCTCGGCAATCAGCAGGTGAAAGGTGTTGGTGCCGAGGTCCATCACGGCAAATCGTTTATCCATGCCACTAAAATAAATAATCCCCTAAATTGTTTGTCAACTTAGGGGATCACTTATTCATTTATGTTGATAAAACTACTCTTTATAGAAGAACCATTTGGCCAACTCTTTAAAGTTGGTTTTCTTACCATACATCAATATTCCTACCCTGTAAATACGTGCTGCCACATAGGTAGTAAAAATAAAACCAACTACCATCAGCACCATCGAGGTAGCCAATTGCCAGGGGGCAGGGCTAAACGGCAATCGCATCATCATAGCTACCGGGGCTGTGAATGGAATGATGGACAACCAAACCGCCAGCGGACTATCCGGTACAGTAAACAGGTAACTTACGCACAGTATGTAGGTAAACAACAAAGGCAAAGTAATCGGGAACATAAATTGTTGCGTTTCCGTTTCGCTATCAACAGCTGAACCAACCGCGGCAAAAAGTGCACTATAGAGCAGGAAGCCTGTAATCCAGTAAAAAACGAAGCAACTCAATTCGTAACCTGCATTTGCACCAAGACTATGAATAAATGTCATCAATTGTCCGCTCATGCCACTGGATTTGATGCCCAGGTAATAACTTATGGCGGTAGACAAACTTATCCAAATGACGAACTGAGTTAATCCTACTAAACCCACGCCAATAATCTTTCCAGCCATTAATTGGAACGGTTTTACAGACGATACGATCACTTCAATAATACGGCTGGTTTTTTCTTCAATAACTCCCCGCATAACCTGGGCGCCATAAATAAACAGCGACATGTAGATCAATATCGCCCCGGTAAAACTCAATGCATAAGCAGGCCCGAGGTTGGCATTTTGTTCACCGGTAGCTGTAATCTCGCTGGTTTTTATAATGATATTACTCTTTACCTGGTGTAGTTTTGCGGTATCAATTCCGGCCTTTACCAAACTGGCTCCCGCGGCAATATCATTCATTTGCCGTTGTATGTCATCTGATAGGGTTAAGGTCGTTTTCTTTTTCGCAAAGAGCTCTACGTTGTCTTTTTTGTTATTCGATATATTTAATATAAGGTCGTTGTCGTCTTTTAAATCCTTTTTCTCAATGTCCAATGGCCTGTTCGAATAGGTGAATTTAATGTATTTCCCATCCTGGAATTTGTTGATGAAGTTGCCTGTATTGTCAATCACATTCACCACATGCATGGTTTGATCCTTGTCTTTTGCGATATAGGCTATAACTGCAAACAAAGACGCAATAAGTGTAGGAACCAGCAATGTTACGATGATAAACGACTTTTTCCTTACCCTTGTGACATATTCACGTTGTATGATCAATAGAATTTTATTCATGGTCAGGCAGATTTTTTGTTTACTTGTTCAATAAATATCTCGTTCATGCTCGGTATCACCTCCTTCAGCATGTGAATATTGGCCTTTGGGATCAGGTATTGTAATATCTCGTTGGCAGTGTTGCCTGTTTTCGGACTGATCTTAATGATATACCGGTCGTCATCGGCGCCTTCATTTAGCACCTCGAACGGCTGTGAACCATTAAAGTCCAGTTTTTTTCCACTATACTCAACCAGGTAAGTATCATTACGATATGAGTTGCGGATCGCTTTCATTTTCCCGTCCAATATTTTGCGAGAAAGATTGATTAGGGCGATGGCATCGCAAAGCTCCTCAACGGATTCCATGCGGTGAGTTGAGAATAGGATAGTAGCGCCTTTTTTGTTGAGCTCCAATATCTCATCCTTTATTAATTCCGCATTTACCGGGTCGAAACCGCTGAATGGTTCGTCGAGGATGATCAGGTCCGGCTCGTGCAAAACGGTGGCAACAAATTGCGCCTTCTGCTGCATGCCTTTTGATAGTTCTTCAATTTTCTTTTTCCACCAGGTTTCCATACCCAGTTTCTCGAACCAGAATTTGAGGCGTTTTTGCGCTTCATCACGGCTGAGGCCTTTGAGGCGTGCCAGGTAGATCATCTGTTCGCCGATCTCCATCTTTTTATAAAGGCCGCGTTCTTCGGGCAGGTAACCAATGCGGTTGATGTGCGATTGATTGAGCTTCTCGCCGTTAAAATAGATCTCACCTGAATCTGGTGCTGTAATTTGATTAATGATACGAATAAGTGAAGTTTTACCGGCTCCGTTTGGCCCCAGCAGACCGAATATTTGGCCGCTTTCAACTTCTAAACTTACATCGGTAAGGGCTTTGTGCCCGGCATATTGCTTTTCGATGTGTCGAATGCTTAGCATATAAGGATCAGTTTTGGTAATTAGATATGATGTAGCTGTTTTTGTTACTGGTAAATTAAATATCAGAATTTACAGTACTTATTTCATTAGTCCTCAAGAGGTTGCTGCAACTCCGAATAATATATAGAATTGCGCCCACTTCGATAATATCCATAACGCCCAAATAACGTGACGGCAACATATTTGGTGATATTGTAACCACAAAAGGTATAGCGATTTTTACTAACATATTTAATAAAAGCACAATGCAGAATAATTTATAACCTGATGCAACCTTTTCGTTTTCTATTTTAAAAGAACATATTATCAGGTAGACGACTATGCATATATTTAACATGGCAATCGCCATAGTAACGCCCCCAGCATTTGATGTGTACAAAAAGCCCAAAATGAATTTTATAAATGCTAAACCTAGGTAAATATTAAACGGTGTTTGAACGGATATCTTTTCATTTGCGTACTGTAGAATATTAATTAAGTATACTAATAGCAGGATGTACGTTATCTCGGTACAGGTGTGCAAAACAAAGTACGAAATAGTATCAAGCTCAATGTTGTTTATGCGGAGAAGCGTAATCGCCAGGATTAGAATAATATTAGCGATGCCTAAAAGCATCACTCGTCTGTTATTTTTTTTGTTTACTTTCATTGATTAGGGATAGGCTAGTTGGATTATGATAAAAGTAATAATTTAGTTCATTAATCAACACCTGAAGATGAGATATAAACTTTTACTGCTGTTTCTTCTTTTATCAACTGTTTGCTTCGCTCAGCAAAAAACAGTAAATATCATTTTTGACAGCGACATGGGCCCCGATTACGACGACGTAGGCGCTATCACTATCCTGCATGCGTTGGCTGACAAAGGCGAGGCACATATTCTGGCAACCGTAGCAAGCACCCGGTACGATGGAGTTGCAGGTGTGATGAACGTGTTGAACACCTATTTTAAACGCCCCAATATTCCCATCGGTATTCCTAAAAATGGATTGGACCTGCGTGATTGGCAGCATTGGAGCGATAGCTTATTAGCTAAATATCCTCACAAAATAAAAAGCAATGATGAAGTGCCTGACGCGGTTCAGGTTTACCGAAAGGTATTGGCTTCGCAACCCGATCATAGCGTGACGATAGTAACTGTTGGATTCCTGACAAATCTTTTAAATCTGTTGAATACCAGTGCCGACGAATATTCGAAACAGAATGGCAAGGAACTGGTGGCCCATAAGGTAAAATTATTGGTTTGTATGGCAGGCAGGTTCCCGTCGGGCTACGAGTTTAATGTGATGAAGGATGCCAAAGCATCGCAAAATGTATATGCCAACTGGCCCACGCAGATCATTTTAAGCGGGTTTGAGATAGGTGCGAAGATATTGGCGGGATTGCCTTTAATACATAACGATAACATCAAAAATGATCCGGTAAAGGATGTATTCCGCATTTCTATACCAATGGCGAAAGAAGACTCATTGGGCCGCAAAAGTTGGGATGAAACTGCTGTACTTGTAGCCATAAAAGGCTATTCACCATTTTATACCTTACATCACGGCAGGATGAGCGTGGCCGATGACGGGAAAAATGCCTGGGACGATAACGGTAATGGACAGGCTTACCTGGTTGAAAAAGCAGATTATAAGGAGGTGGAGAGGTTGATTAATGGGTTGATACAATATCAGCCTGTTTCGAGCCGAAAGCTGAAAGACTAAAGCAGAAAGCTCTCTTTTTAGTATTTTTATAAAAATGAAAAAGCCCAGAATCTATACGACAATGGGCTTTGGTCTTTATGCTTTTAGCTTTCTGCTTTACTCAAAATACTCTTTCATCCGTTCAAAGAAACTCTTCTCATTCTTACCCGGACTTGGTTTGAAGTTCGGCGAATCCTGTAGCTTTTCAAGCAATTCGCGTTCTTCACGGCTTAATGCTTTTGGTGTCCAGATGTTTACGTGAACCAACTGGTCGCCGCGATGGTAAGAGTTTACTTCAGGAACACCTTTTGATTTCAGGCGCAGTATTTTACCGCCCTGTGTTCCCGGATCGATCTTGATCTTTGCTTTACCGTCGATTGTTGGTACTTCAACACTGGTACCTAAGGCTGCATCAACAAAGTTAATATGCAGATCATAGATCACATTGTTGCCGTCACGTTTTAAAGTTTCGTGCGGTATTTCTTCTATCAGGATGATTAGGTCGCCCGGTACACCGCCACGTGGAGCCGCATTACCTTTACCGCCCATGCTCAGCTGCATGCCTTCGCTTACGCCGGCAGGTATATTGATGCTAATAGTTTCTTCGCCGCGAACTACGCCGTCACCATGACAAACTGTACATTTTGAAGTGATGGTAGTACCTTCACCATTACAAGTTGGGCAGGTGCTGGTAGTTTGCATCTGGCCCAGTATGGTGTTAGTCACCCTGCGCACTGCACCCTGACCACCACATGTTTTACAGGTTTGTATGGATGATTGATCTTTTGCTCCGCTACCGTCGCAGGTTTTACAAACGATCTGTTTGTTTACTTTTATCTTCTTCTCGGTTCCGTTGGCAATTTCTTCGAGCGTCAGTCTTACTTTAATACGCAGGTTGCTGCCACGCTGTACACGGCGACCGCCGCCTGGTCTGCCACCGCCACCAAAAAAGCCTTCAAACGGACTGCCGCCGCCGAATATATCGCCAAACTGACTGAATATGTCTTCCATATTCATGCCGCCACCACCAAAACCTCCGCCGCCATTGGCTGACTGTGCATTCGCTGCATGGCCAAACTGGTCGTACCGACGACGTTTTTCAGCATTGCTTAATACTTCGTAAGCTTCGGCTGCCTCTTTGAAGCTTTCTTCGGCTTCTTTATCGCCCGGATTTTTGTCAGGGTGATACTTGATCGCCATTTTGCGATACGCCTTTTTGATCTCTTCAGCATCGGCACCTCTCGCAACGCCCAGAACGTCGTAATAATCTCTTTTTGACATCTCTTGTATAATGAGTGAACGAGTGAGTTAGTGAATGAGTGATTAAAAACATCATTCGCTAATTCACTCATTCAGTAATTCACTAATTAGTTTCCTACTATAACTTTCGCGAAGCGGGCTACTTTATCATTTAGATAATAGCCTTTTTCCATTTCATCAACTACTTTGCCCTTCAAATCATCTGATGGTGCAGGTATGTTGGTGATCGCTTCGTGGATTTCCGGATCGAAAGCAGTGCCTATTGATTGCATCTCTGTTAATCCTTTTTGCGAAAGCACATTTTTTAACTTATTCTGTATCAGTACAACGCCCTCTTTTACGGCAGTAACATCTGTCAAGTTTTCCATTGAACGGATGGCGCGATCAAAATCGTCCAACACTGGCAACAGGGCAACAATGACATCTTTGCCTTCTGATTTCCTGGCTTCTTCACGTTCTTTGGCAGTACGGCGGCGAAAATTATCAAATTCGGCATATAGGCGCAGGTACCTGTCGTTGGCTACTGAAAGTTCCTGTTTAACCAGTTCTTCAGGACTAGGTTCAGTTTCGGCAGTCGCATTTCCTTCTATCACTTCGTTCAAATGCTCGTCGCCCTCTATGTGGTCGTTCTTTTTTTTCTTTAGCATATCATTAAAATTCATGATTCAATTCTGCAAATCAAGTATCCTGCCATTTGCGTTTTCAGGACAGAGTGTCAGAACTGTTTGTTTTTTGAGGTAAATGTTGTCATTAAAAGCAGCAGTGGCGGCAGCAGTGGCAGTTTTGAATGACAAAAACAAATGTCTATAGCAGCTTAATTTGAATATCGGACTGCTACTGCCACTTCCACTGCAACTCCAAAAATCAAGCAATCTGCACGTCTTCCAAAACCTTTCCGTTTTCGCATTTAATAATGCGCGATGGGAAAGTGCGGATGATGTGATAATCGTGAGTGGCTATTAGGATGGCAGTGCCTGATTGGCTGATCTGCTTTAATAGCAGCACAATTTCTTCTGAGGTATCCGGGTCGAGGTTTCCGGTTGGTTCGTCTGCCAGGATGATCTCCGGATCGTTGATCAACGCACGGGCAATTACTACGCGTTGCTGCTCACCGCCGGATAGCTCATGAGGCATTTTTTTAAGTTTGGAACGTAAACCGACTTTCTCCAAAACGTCTAGTGTGCGTTCGGCGATCAGTTTCTTATCTGTCCAACCAGTGGCCTGCATCACAAAGCGAAGGTTTTCTTCAATAGAACGGTCGGTCAGCAATTGGAAATCCTGGAATACGATGCCTAGTTTTCTGCGCAGGAAAGGGACGTCTTTGGAAGCTAATTTCCGCAGATCATAGCCGCAGGCATGACCTTCGCCACCAGGGATGTTTATGTCACCATAAATTACCTTCAGCAAGCTGCTTTTCCCGGAGCCTGTTTGACCGATAAGCCATACGAAATCGCCCTTATCTACATGCAGGTTCACGTTTGACAAAACCAGGTGCTTTTGCTGAAAAATATCAACATTGTTAAGCTTTATAATTGAGTTTCCGATCATTTTATAGTTCCAGTTTTAAGATCTGTCCAAAGGGCAGGTCTTTAATAATATTCATGATTTGTTCTGTCTTGTTACCCAATCCCACCTTATCCAGCGATTTGTCAGGCCTGTCGACCCTGAAATAAGCCAGCAGCGTAAACTGATCGTCGCGCAGCTGCACATAGTCAGGTATTTTGGCAACGCCTTTAACTTTTATAATATACATTAGTATGCTTCGCGTCATTGGTCATTTGCTTTGCGTCATTAGTCATTTGTACGAATAACACCAATGACTAATTAACGAATGGCTAATGACTACGACCAAAGGTATCGTTTATTTAAAGCTTTGTCAAGAAATCCATCGTATCTACGCCATCGGCATAATCCCATAACGCGGGCAGCTGACTTTCGCCGAAACCTACTACTTGGTTTGCTGCTTTTATTCCGGCTGTGCTGACGATACATTGTATGTTTTCGCTTTTACGTTTTAGTAGGGCTTCAACTGAGGCGGTGTCTTTATATTGCTCATGAAATACTACTGCCAGCGGGGATACCATGCGGTCATCTTCTTTTACCAGCAGAAAACCATTGTCAAGATGTTTGTCCCTGTTTACGAGGTAAATGGATTTGTTATAATCGTAATTGTTGTGGTATTTATGATGATTAATGATGGTATAGTGCGGCTCTATCGCTTCAAAAAATTGGACAAAATTATAATCTTCGGGAACCAGCAATTTAGATACGTTACGACAGCCTAATCCAAAATAGTCAAATATGTCATGCCCTAATTTATAAAGCTGTTCAGTTGTTTCCTCTCCTGTCAAAACCGCCACACTGTTCCGGTTTTTGCGGATGATGTTCGGGACTTTGCCGAAGTAAAACTCAAAATAGCGGGAGGTATTATTACTGCCCGTTGCGATCACAGCATCAAAGTTTTCCAATCGCTCTACAAAACTGTATCGTGACTGAAATTCAGGTTCGATTTTTACCAGCATATCAAGCACATATTTAATCAGCCGTGCATCCTGAGATGAGGCTTTGATTAGTGCGTTATTGCCTGTGATCAGCACACACAATGCATCGTGAAAACCAACTAATGGGATATTACCGGCAAGGATCAAACCAACCTTTTTACCTGTATTATCATGATCAATTTTGTATTTATTTAGCCAGGTTGTCAGGTCTTCTTTGTTAAGCATTTGGCCAATGGATTTCACCGCGTGCTCAACATTTTGCGGAGTGAACCAGGCATTGTAATGATATTGATCGTTTATGAGGGCATTTAATTGTTCGTCGGGGTAACTTAATTGAGTGCCTAACGTAGAAAACACATCTATTAAGTAGTTTTTATTTAATTTTGACATATTAATGAAATCGGGGCGAACCCCTGAACTGTTTTTTTGTTATATTTGCGTGCTTATTTAGCAAGGCAAAGGTAAGTTTAGAATATAAGATATAAGAAACTATGGCGATTAAAATCACCGATGAGTGTATAAACTGTGGGGCTTGTGAGCCGGAATGCCCAAACAACGCAATTTATGATGCTGGCGCTGCCTGGAGATTCTCAGACGGTACAGGTTTGAAGGGATTGATCGATTTTGGCGATGGCAATACATTAAATGCTGAAGAAACTCAGGCTGCATTGTCTGACGATATATATTACATTGTACCTGATAAGTGTACCGAGTGTGTTGGTTTTCACGATGAACCACAGTGTGCTGCAGTATGCCCGGTTGACTGCTGTGTAGACGATGAAGACGTTCGCGAATCAAAAGAAGAACTTTTGGCCAAGAAAGAATGGCTGCATATGAACGAATAAATTTGTTTAATGTTAATACTGTGGGGGAATGTGTGATTTTATACATTCCCCTATTTTTTTACTGAATAATTTAACTATTGTTGCGTAAGATTTCCCTGACCCTAAATCTTAATTTTTAACAATGGAATATGGTATTTGTAATTTAGCTGTAATACCCCTCAGAGCCGAAGCGAGCGATAGAAGCGAGATGGTTTCCCAGATTCTTTTTGGCGAAACTTTCGAGATTTTGGAATGGGCAGAACGCTGGGTTAAAGTAATTACAACTAATGACAATTACGAAGGCTGGATCGGGCGACTGCAATTTGCTATGCTGGGTCATATCGCCTACAAAACACTCAAAGAAAATCCTGCACCAATAACGTATCGTGCGGTAACGCAAGCCTGGAAAAAGCCCGATAATAGCGTATTATACCTGCCTGTTGGGAGTTCATTAGCATTCCTGAAAGGGACTACCTGCCAGATCAATAACGAACAATTTGAGATAATAGGAGAGATAGGGGAAACCGCAACGCTGGATATTGTTGCAAAATCTTTCTTAAACGCGCCTTATTTATGGGGCGGCCGTACTCATTATGGTATTGATTGCTCCGGGTTTACGCAGGCGGTTTTTAAACTGCGCGGCTACGGGTTGAAAAGAGACGCCTGGATGCAAGCGGAGCAAGGTAAAGTGGTCGACTTCCTGGCCGAGGCACGATTAGGCGATCTGGCCTTTTTTGATAACACAGAAGGCAAAATCACACACGTAGGTATTATGCTGAATAACGAACAGATCATCCATGCGTCAGGCCGCGTTAAAATTGACCGGATTGATAACCAGGGCATTTATTCAGAAGAGCAAAAACGCTATACGCACAAACTGCGTATCGTAAAGCGCCTCTACTGATCAGGAATTTTTTAAAACCGAAATAATATTTCCTGCTGGATCGGTAAACCAGGCAATGTCTGGCCCCATGCCATTCCCGCGAACAATACCCTTTGCATCAGTTTTCATATCGCCCATATCATATTGCTCAAATTTTACACCTTTGGCGGTTAGTTCATCTACAGTCTTATCCAGGTTATCCACGGGAAAATTCAATACGGTAAATGAAGCAGGTGTGTGGTTGGGTTTGGGATAGATCATTACTTTAGTTCCGCCGGTAACATCTAATTCGAGCATGCTGTAACCGCCGCCCATTTCTATTTTATTGGCATTAAGTCCTAAGGTGCCCTGATAGAACCCTATTGCCTTATCGATGTCGTTCACCGAAAAACTGCTGAATGCTTTTTTGTCTAAAAACATAAAAGGATCGATTAAATGGTTAATAATGTAAAATTAGAAACACTTAATCAATCCTTTAGGTTTTGATCGCGGCAAATTGGAGGGTTGGATGCGACATTTAAGCAGCACAGGGTCCTGTACGAGAGACCCTGCCGTGATTCTGAAGGGGCGAGCGATGTTTATTGCTGAGCCATTGATATCAGATTTCCACAGGTGTCATCAAATACCGCTATTATAACCTGCCCCGCGGGTGTTGGCGGCATGGTAAACCTCACGCCTAAACTTTTTAGCCGTTCATATTCTTTGTTGATGTCATCCGTGCCAAAGACGGTAGCAGGAATATTGGCGTTGAACAATATTTTCTGGTATTCAGCCGCAGCTGGTTTGCCATCAATTTGTATCGATGGGTTCCAGTTAGGCTCCAGCAGTACTTCAACATCCATATTTCCTTCGGGAGAAATAACGGTCAGCCATTTGGCATCACCCACAGGAAGCTCGGTCTTTTTAACAAACCCTAATTTCTCAGTGTAGAATTTTAGAGCCTTATCCTGATCATCAACCAGGATGCTTGTTACAATCACTTTCATAATGTTTCAGCTTGTTTATCAAAGTAGTTAATAATCGAAGTGCCGATAATGTAAGTCCAGCCGGCTTCGAAACTGCTTCTTGCAAAATCTTTATTGTCAGTTGGGAAGGTCTCCAGGCCTTCGTGAGTTAATTTCAACCTTGTTTTATCACCTTCAGAGAACAACTCCCAGGTCACAAACGAATTACCGGGATAATCCTGGTAACGCCAGCTGTATTGCAATAATTTGCCGGGTTCTACTTTGGTTATTTTACATAAATGTATGTAAGTCATCTCTTCGCTGCCACCTTCGAAAGTAAATTCGAAACCTAATACAGGTTCAAATTCTGCCAGGTTAAAATACCATTCTTTCATCTGGTCCTTGTTAGTAATGGCTTTCCAAACCCTTTCAGGTGACGCATTTAAGGTGCGTTCAATTACAAATGGTTCGTTTTTCATATGTTTATCCGTTTTATGAATATCAAATGTCTTTCTTCAGCCTTCTGTTTTGCCTAAATAGCGCTTTAATGATGAGTCTAGTAAATTACTCCAACCTTCGGCAAAATCTTCTTTTGAACCCACTTCTTCAGCTGGGAAGGTTTCAACCCCCTCGTGTGTAAGTCTAAGTTTTGTTCCACTCCCTTCTGGAAATAACTCAAATGTCAGTAAAGAGTCGCCCTTGAGGCCCCCAAATCTCCAGGTATATTGTAATACCTTTTCGTATTCTACTTTGGTTATTTTACATAGATGCAAATGCTGCGCCGGGCCTCCTTCAAAACTAAACTCGAAGCCTGGCTCGGGTTTAAACTCTGCCAGGTCCAGAAACCATTTTTTCAAGTGGTCTTTGTCGGTAATAGCTTTCCAGACCCTTTCGGCAGGTGCGTTTAGCGTGCGCTCAATTACAACTGGTTCATTTTTCATTATTTCTTATTTTAATTGGTTTGTTGTTTGTTTCATTAACTATGTCCTTTGCCAGAAAGTCTTCCAATGCATCGAGTTTTTGATTCCAGAACACGCGATATTGCTCTACCCATTCTGAAACTTCATTCAGCTTCTGCAATTTTGCTTCACAGTAACGTTCCCGGCCCTGCTGCTTTATTGCAACAAGTCCGCACTGTGTTAAGATTTTTATTTGTTTAGATATAGCAGGGCGGCTGATATCAAAACGCTCGGCAACAGCATTCAGATTCATAGGTTGATTTGCTATCATATTAATAATGGCACGTCTTGTTGGGTCTGCTATTGCCTGGAATACATCTCTTCTCATAATTATTTATCTACTTGTAACTGATCGGTTACAAATATATAGGAAACCGATTGGTTACGCAAAATGTTTTTTAATATTTAATTAAGTGGATGTCGACCTTAATCAACATGAATCAATAATTTTAGAAAATATTTATGAGTGACAAGCAACAGCCCAATAATCCCCTCCACGGGAAAACATTAGAAATGATTCTAAATGCATTGGTGGATAAGTACGGCTGGACCGAATGGGCTACCGGATCAGAATCAATTGTTTCCTGGATAATCCAAGCATCAGTTCCAGCTTAAAATTTCTTCGCAAAACTTCCTGGGCGCGTAAAAAGGTAGAAGAATTGTACATCAACAGTCAATAGATTAGCATCTTATTAACCAAACGCTTAAATTGTACTCACCAATTATAATTTTAAGCATCTATGGCTAATATCAATTCAAAGGGCGTTGAAAAAAACACCTTCGACGCTATTGTAATAGGCTCAGGTATCAGCGGTGGGTGGGCTGCTAAGGAACTTTGTGAACATGGTTTAAAAACGCTGGTGCTTGAACGCGGTAAGAACGTAGTTCACTTGAAGGATTACCCGACAGCGACAAAAAATCCCTGGGACTTTCCGCATCGTACCTACGAGCCCCTTACTGTTACCAAAGAGAATCCGATCGTATCAAGGTGCTATGCTTTCAGCGAAGCGAGCCAGCATTTTTTTGTGAAGGATAAAGAGCATCCCTATGTGCAGGATAAACCTTTTGATTGGATACGCGGCTACCAGGTTGGCGGGAAATCACTACTATGGGCACGGCAGACTCAGCGATGGAGCAAATTCGATTTTGAAGGCCCGGATAGAGATGGTTTTGCAGTGGATTGGCCAATTCGTTATGATGATATTGCGCCATGGTATAGTCATGTGGAGCGATTTGCAGGTATAGCAGGTAACCGGGATGGTTTGGAAACGTTACCTGACGGGGAATTTTTACCTGCCTGGGAAATGAATGTGGTTGAAAAGGATATGAGCAAGCGCATCAATGCGCATTATAAAGATAGGCATGTGGTTATTGGCCGTTGTGCACATTTGACCAAACCTAATGAGATACACAAACAACAGGGGCGCGGACAATGCCAGGCACGTAGCCTGTGCGAAAGAGGCTGTCCGTTCGGAGGATATTTCAGTTCGAATTCATCAACGATTCCCTGGGCGGAAAAGACTAGTAACCTAACTTTGAGACCTGACTCGGTTGTTCATTCCATCATTTATGATGAAAAGAAATGCAAGGCTACAGGTGTGCGTGTGATTGATGCGCATACCAAAGAAGCAACGGAATATTATGCAAAGATCATTTTTGTGAATGCGGCTACGATGAATACCAATTTGGTTTTACTGAACTCTACCTCATCGCGCTTTCCGAATGGTTTGGGCAACGATAATGGCCTGCTCGGTAAGTTTGTCGCATTTCATAATTATCGGGGAACATTAAGCGCCTCGATGGATGGTTATCTTGATTCGTATTATTATGGCCGTCGTCCTTGCGCGATTATGATGCCGAATTTCAGGAACGTCTACAAACAGGAAATGGACTTTTTGCGCGGTTATATGACTTTCTATTCAGTACTGCGTGCGGGGTGGGGGCATGCTACTGATGGCCCGCAGATTGGTGGCGGTTATAAGGAGGCTATATCAGAAGCCGGTCCGTGGGTAGTATACGTGCAGATGCAGGGGGAAACGATTCCGAAGGAAACCAACCATGTGAGTCTAAGCAAGGATGAAAAAGATGCCTGGGGCATACCGTTGCTAAAAACATCGGTAGCTTATGATGATAACGATATAAAAAGCATGAAGGACTTCACTGCACAGGCAGAAGAAATGCTAACGATAGCCGGTTGTAAAGACATCAGGACTTATGATACCAACCAGGCACCTGGTTTAGATATCCACGAAATGGGCGGTGTACGCATGGGTAAAGATCCTAAAACCTCTATGTTGAATGCCTGGAACCAAATGCATGCCTGCCCGAACGTATTTGTAACAGATGGCTCATGTATGGTATCAACCAGTACACAAAATCCGTCGCTTACATTTATGGCAATAACAGCCCGTGCAGCTAATCATGCGGTGGAGGAGTTGAAGAAAGGTAACCTTAGTTAGAGATTAGTTGACTAGAGATTAAAGATTAGGTGTTAGTCGCATTAGTAAATCCTAATCTCTAATTAACTAATCTCTTAACTACACTTTCTTCGGCGGTAAATCAAAAGCTTGTGCATCATGCTCAAAGTGGCCTTTGTGAGAACCATCGCAGAAGGGTTTGTTTGCTGATAATCCGCAGCGACAGATGGAAACGATGGTGCGGCCTTGTAAACCGTATTGGTTGCCTTGGGCGTCGACAATTTCAAAGTCGCCGTCAATTTTTACTGATCCGTTGCTGTTTATAGTAAGTTTGGTTGATGCCATGTAGATTTTATTTGCTGCAAAAATAATAATCCGCCCCAAATTAAATTATCAATTATTAATTTGAGCTGAAATGAATAGATACCCGCCTCATATCATGAAGAAACTACTCTTTGCCGCATTGATTTTACCTGTTGGATTTTGCCATGCTCAAACTCAAATCAGTCAATTGCCGACTCTAACGCAAATCAATCGGGCATCAGAAAAAATAGACTGGCTGGTACATAAGTCTGTTGAACGCTCCGGAGTTTATAAAAGTGCGGACGGAAAAGAGATCATCCTATATAACGGACTGCTCAAACGGACTTTCAGAATTCAACCCAATGTAGCCTGCGTGGATTTCGTGAATCAAAGCAGCGGCGAACAAATGCTGAGGGCTGTTGAACCCGAAGCCCGGTTAATCATCAACGGCAAACCAGTGAACATAGGCGGGTTGTACGGGCAAAAAGAGAAGGCCTATCTTCTAAAGGAATGGGTTAATGATCTGAAAGCGCATGAACAAGATTTTCAATACAAGGGCTTTACGGTTTCACAGTCCATTCAAACTTATGTAAAATGGCACCCACGTTTATGGGCCCGGAACAAACAGCTTCCAACAGGCAAAACTTTAACCTTTATTTATTCGGGATCTGATCAGTTAAAGGATTTGACGGTTAAAGTGAATTATGAGATTTATGACGGTATTCCGCTTATCTGTAAATGGATAAGTGTTGAAAATAAATCGAAAGAGAGTATTAGGATAGACAATGCAGTTAATGAAATATTGGCAACGCCGGAAGAGGAATCAGCAGTAGTGGGGAAGGTTGACCAGATGAAAATTCCGCATAGTATTTATATTGAAAGCAACTACGCTTTTAATAATGCCATGAAAGCGGATCTGTCCGACCAAACCACACACTGGAAAGCGGATTCGACCTATACTTCGCAGGTAAATTATGATTACAATACCCCTTGTGTGCTGGAAGTTTACCCTGGTTTTGGTACTGGCGTAAAGCTGCAGCCCGGCGAAATTTTTAACTCAATAAGAACATATGAACTGCTATTTGATAGCTATGATCGCGAACGAAATGGATTAGCGCAACGAACTATGTACCGAACCATAGCTCCCTGGACTACCGAGAATCCCATCTTTATGCATCTGGTCAGTTCTGATCCTGAAAAAGTGAAAAATTGTATTGACCAATGCGTTGCAACAGGTTACGAAGGGTTGATATTGAGTTTTGGCAGTGGATTGAATATGGAAGACACTTCGGCGACGAATGTCACAAAATTCAAAGAACTGGCTGATTACGCCCATAGTAAAGGTATTTTAATCGGGGGATACTCGCTTTTCAGCAGTCGCAGGATAAGTGATGAGGATGATGTAATTGATCCGAAAACAGGTAAGCCGGATCTGAATGCAATGTTCGGCCATGCGCCGTGTCTGGGAAGCAAATGGGGATTGGCTTACCTTTCTCATATTAAATACTTTATCGCTAATACTAGCTTCGATATTTTTGAAAATGACGGGCCATATCCGGGTGATGTTTGCGCCTCAACAACGCATCCTGGTCATGAAGGATTAATGGATTCGCAATGGCAGCAAATGGAGTTGCAGAAAGGTTTATACCGATGGCTGAATGAGCGTGGCGTTTATGTGAATGCACCGGATTGGTATTTCCTTGATGGTACTAATAAGATTGCGCTGGGTTATCGTGAAGTGAATTTTTCACTGCCAAGGGAAGAGCAAATCATTCTAAACCGTCAGAATATTTTTGATGGCACATGGGAAAAGACGCCATCTATGGGTTGGGGCTTCGTTCCGTTAACAGAGTATCAAGGTGGAGGAACAGCGGCTACGCTCGAACCCTTAAGTGCTCATCTTGATGCGTATGAAAAGCTGATGATGCAATATTATGGTTCGGGTGTGCAGGCTTGCTATCGCGGCCCGCGGCTTTATGATACAGAGATAACCAAACAACTGGTGATCAATACCATCAGTTGGTATAGAAAGCACCGGGATATTCTAAATGCAGATATTATTCACCTGCGCAGAGCTGATGGGCGTGATTGGGACGGGATATTACATGTTAATCCGCAATTAAAAGAGAAGGGTTTGGCAATGCTATACAATCCGCTTAAACATGAAATAGAGCGGACAATTGAATTGCCGCTCTATTATACCGGGATTAAAAATGCCGCAAAAGTTAGCGTTAAAAATGGTCAACCGATAGCTTATAACTTGGATCAGAATTCGAAAGTGAAACTAACAGTGAAAATCCCTGCTGAGGGTTATACCTGGTTATTGATAGAATAAATTCAAAGAAGTTTTTAGATAAAAGAATTACCCGTAGGGTCTACCGTATTGTAGCAAAACAATAATAATATGATCTTGCCCCGTAAGGGCTACCCCTAACCGATATGCAATTGATAAAGGGTAGCCCCGACGGCGTAAAAGATGGTATTTGACAAGGATTCTACAAAGCAGTAGTCCTTCGGGTCATAAAGCTAAAATTATGTTAGACTTTTCGACGAGCCATTTGCCATAGTTAAAGTCCGCTATCATCCAAAGCAAAAGTCGTTTTGCGGTCTTTCCATTTTCCCTGGGTAAAGTCAGGGAACTCCTGCGGCTGGTTTCCTGTTGCTATCGATTTTTCAGAAAGCGGCGTGATCACGCTCATGGTAACTGAATCATATACATCAATAGGAGTAGGGCCTTTCTTCTTCACGGCCTCTACGAATGCATTGAATACAAAGTAATCCATACCACCATGTCCTGCACCCGAGGCTTTATCAGCATATTTTGCCCACAGCGGGTGATCGTATTGCTCGAACCATTTTTTAGATGGATCCCATTCGTCTTCTTTCTGGCTCTTATAATTGATATAAACCGATTCGTTCAAATCCATCCAGATGCCTTCTGTACCCTGTACCCTGAACCCTAATGAGTATGGCCGGGGTAAATGACAATCGTGACTTAACATTATTGTCTCTCCATTAGCACAATTGATTAAGGTGGTAGTAACGTCTCCGTTTTTGAAGTTGATCTTTGCATTAGGGTGGCCAGGAGATTTTTCTTCAATATAAGTATTTAGACCTCTTGATTTTGAGGAAAACGAAACCAGGTTGGTAAAGCGGTTGCCATAGTTGATATTTGCATAATGCATCAATGGCCCGGCACCATGAGTGGGGTAGATGTCGGCATTGCGGTCGATATTAAATTGGGTGCGCCATTGGGCTTCACTTAATGCATTTTGACCGAATTCAACGCCATGTCCATAGAAGTGTTTGCCATCGTTAAATAACACATCGCGAAGGTTGTGCTGATAACCACCCTGGAGGTGGATGATCTCACCAAACAAACCTTTACGAACCATATTTAAAGCAGCCAATACATCGCGGCGGTAACAAACGTTTTCCAATGTCATATAAGGTATGCCTGTATGCTCAGACGTTTTTACAATATCCCAATGGTCATCGACTGATAATCCTGCCACGACCTCACAACCCACATATTTTCCGGCCTTCATAGCATCAATTGCCTGAGAGTGGTGGAACTGCCATGGTGTGGCTATGATTACCGCATCAATATCTTTGCGATCGAGCAATTTTTTATAAGCATCCAGGCCACCTGTATATTCAGCGGGGAGTTTTTTACCTGCTTTTTTAAATTGTTCGCGACAATATTGTAATGAGCTTTCCTGCGTATCGCAGATGGCTACAATTTCCACGTCATCTCTTAATAAGCCTTCCTGTATATGATTCCGGCCACGAAGCCCTACGCCAATATAGCCTAATCGTACTTTGGTGGTGTCGGCAAAAAGTGAACCTGCGGGAAGGATGGTTAATCCGGCTGTTGCCAGTGCGCTTTGTTTAATAAAGTCTCTGCGATCCATAATTTATAGTTTGGTTTATGATTGTTCAATGGTTATTCTAATGTGTTTTTGCCCGATACAGAAGCCGCTTCAGTTTGATGGAGGTCGAATATCAGCACTTCATTCTTTCCTTTCTTTAGCCAGGGGGCGGGGCAGTATAACCGCTTTTGCGGGCCGATATCCCAATAGCGCCCCAGATTATGCCCATTTATCCATATCACGCCTTTTTTGTATTTGCTCAGGTCGACATAAGTATCTGATACTCTATCAAGCGAGAAGTTGCCTTTGAAAAATGCACCGCTCTTGTCTGGGTTGATAGTAGCAGGTTTTAGCGTCGAAATATATTGACTGTCGAATGGTAGTTTGTAAATATTCCAGTCCATCAGGGTCATGCCATTTAAAGTGACCCGGTCGGTAATACCTTTACGGTCGATCATATATTGAGCGAAATTGATATGGCCCATGGCTTCTACAAATATTTCCAGAACCGGGTCTTTTACATCCGATTTGGGCAGATTAATACTCCATTTGCCACTGTCCCGTTCTACCTTACCAACATATTTGCCATTTAAAAATACAGTGGCATAATCATGTGGTTCAGTAATGGTCAGCCGGCCGCTTTTATGGCCTATCAGTTTGGTTTTATATAAAATGTATCCGGATGATTGGTCAAGCGCTTCCATGGGCTTAGGCTGAGCAGATTTTACCGGCGCTGGCAAATTAGCCCAGACGGTAGAGTAAGGCTGCATTTTTATTTCAGGAATAGTTATAGTCTCTATCGGCTTGGGTACTTCGGGTATCTTATATTTTGCATATTTTGAGATCAGTCGGCGTAACGCAAAATATTTCGCAGTTGGTCGGCCTTGTTCATTTATAGGAGCATCGTAATCATAGCTGGTTACGTCCGGCTGAAACTGTATCGGCGTAAATGCATTTGCGCCTGCAGTAAAGCCAAAATTGGTGCCGCCATGAACCACATACAGGTTGAAAGAATGTTTGTTATCCAGTAAAAACTTTACCTCCTTCAGTAAATCAGCGGTATCCGGCTTTTGCCATTTCTCGCCCCAGTGGGTTAACCATCCAGGGTAAGTTTCACTGCTGAATGCAGGTACATTTGGATTATATTTTTTAGCCTCATCAAAGTCAGCCTCGCTGCTACCGCTATCCAAACCGATCACAGCGCCATAAACGTTTCCTGCTTCCAGCATAAAGGCAGTGGGACCGTCGGCTGTGTAGAATGGTACATTGATGCCGTTTTTGATCCATATTTTGCGAACGGTTTCCATGTAGGTTTTGTCGTTGCCGTAGCTACCGTACTCGTTTTCAACCTGCACCATTACTATCGGTCCACCATTGATACATAGCAGCGGCTTAACGATAGTGGCCAGCCGCGTCATGTATCTTTCGGCAGCGGCCATATAGCGCGGATCCATGCAACGGATCTTAATATCAGGGATTTTCAATAAATAGGATGGTATTCCACCAAAGTCCCATTCCGCACATACATATGGTCCGGGCCGAAGGATAACCCACATACCTTCCTGCTGGCAAACTTTGATGAATTCGCCTATGTCATGATTGTCGGTCTTAAAGTCAAACACGCCGGATTTGCTTTCGTGATAGTTCCAGAACACATAAGCCGCAATAGTATTACACCCCATGGCTTTGGCCATTTGGATACGGTTGCGCCAGTAAATCCTTGGTATCCGTGCAGGGTGCATTTCACCGCTAATGATCTGGAACGGTTTCCCGTTCAGTAAAAATTCAGTTTTACTTAATGAAAATGTGTTTTTCGAATTCTGGGCTAACGCTGAAAAGTCTGCAAATAGGAATGAAATGATAAATAAGAAGGGTAGGAATAAGTCTTTTGTTTTTTTCATAGATTATCTAAAAAATATTAAAAACAGATGCATTAAAAAAATACCAGACACACCAAACTGTCAGCAAGCGAAAATATTGAAAATATATTAATGTGTGCGCACACATTTTATAATTTTCAATATATTTTTGTCCTGAATTTTTAGTTATGTCAGAAAATAGCCTATACATATCGCGACTGCCGGGTGTTAATCAAAATACGCCTGTTGGAAACATTGTTACCCTTCTTGAAAAGGAGAGAAGTCATAAGATAAACATCCAACCCTGGCCAGTGTACCCTGAATATTATGATCTGCCTAAAGTTTCCTTCAAAATAGCTCATGGTAACGATTGTATTTTCATCAAATATGATGTAGAGGAACATGAAGTGCTGGCTCGTTACCGGAATACCAATGACCCGGTTTATAAAGATAGCTGTGTAGAGTTTTTTATTGCCTTTAATAATGAAAACTCATACTACAATCTGGAGTTTAACAGGCTGGGAACCTGTTTAGGGGGATTTGGGGCGTTTGGAGAAACAAGAACGTCATTACCTGCAAAATTGCTGGAAACAATAAGATATGAACGATCTATACTTCAAAAGAAAGGCGGCCCGGAGCCTACCATTAACTGGACATTGATGCTGGTAATACCGATACAAATATTTTGTTTTCATCAGGCTGATGTGCTTAAAGGAAGAAAATGCCGGCTGAATTTTTATAAATGCGGCGATGATCTTACCCAGCCGCATTTCCTTGCATGGAAAAATATTGTAACCCCACAGCCCGATTTTCATCAGCCTGATTTTTTTGGTGATGCCATATTTGGCTAATATGGATAAAGCAGGGAATAAATATTAACTTTATTGAAGTTAGCCTAACATTCGTCCAATTTTCCTGTATGGAGCCTATAATTTCTCAGAAGCCTGGAAGAGTATTGTCAATTGATGTAATGCGCGGCATTATTATGATCCTGTTGGCTGCCGAAAGCTGCTCGGTTTATGAATCGCTTAAAAAACTTGAATCGGGAGGAATATTCGGTACCGTCCTGAATCAGTTTTTTCATCACCCCTGGCATGGATTGCATTTCTGGGATCTGCTGCAACCGTCTTTTATGCTCATTGCCGGTACGGGGATGTATATTTCATATTGCCATAAGCAGGAGAAAGGGATAACATGGGCGCAAAATTTTAAGCACATTGCTATACGTTCGGTAAAGCTGTTTTTGTTAGGTACGGGTTTGCATTGTGTTTATGCTGGTAAATTGGTTTGGGAGCTATGGAATGTGTTGACACAGCTATCAGTTACCAGTACTGTTGCTTATCTTATTATTAACAGGTCATATAAGTTCCAGATCGCTGTTTCCGCAATTTTGTTGATCATTACTGAGTTATTATACCGACTGATTTTGGTGCCGGGATTTGACCAGCCATTTGTAGAGTATCACAATTTTGGTGCATACATGGATACTGTGCTGATGGGTAAAATAAATCATGATGGCTGGGTAGCGATTAACATTATTCCTACAGCGGCACATACTATATGGGGAGTGTTGGCAGGGAAGCTATTGGTATCCAATTATCCAGCTCAACAAAAAGTTAAATATTTATTATTAGCCGCCATCGCTGGTTTGATTTTAGGTTTTGGGTTAGATTGGCTTCATATCACACCGATCATCAAGCGTATTGCAACAAGCTCGTTCACTTTGGCTTCAGGTGGATGGGTATTTTTGATGATGGCATTTTGGTATTGGCTGGTTGACTTAAAGAAATGCACCAAATATGCGTGGATAGCTGTGGTGGTGGGGGCGAACGCTATTTTTATATATCTATTTTTTGAAACGGTGGGGTACCAATGGGTAAATGGTTTTGTCGCGATCTTTGTACGCGGATTTTCCAGTTTGGCAGGTATGGAGCCTAAGATATCGGCTGTGCTTTCGGCTTTGGTAACCTGGTTTTTGGAATGGGGTTTGTGCTATTGGCTCGCTAAGAATAAGGTGTTTATTAAATTGTAGGCATCTTGTAAAGACGCGATGCGTCGCGTCTTTACAAAAATCGTTTTATAACCTCTTTTTTAAATTTTCCTTCACCCCATTTTCCCATTCCTCTTTTAGGATGCTCAATACTATAGAATCGCGGCGGGTGCCATCCTCCAGCCACATGTGACTGCGCAAAATGCCTTCAGGCTTGCAACCAATACTTTTCATAGCAGCAATGCTACGATCATTGCGGGCATCTGCCCTAAACTCAACCCGGTACATGTTCAAATCCTCAAAGGCGAATTGAAGCAATAAAAACTTACAATGCTTGTTTAAACCGGTCCCTCTAAATTTTTCACCATACCAGGTGTAGCCCAACTGCAGCATATTATTTTGCGGTTGTATATCGTAAAAACGGGTACTGCCTGCACACTCACCACTCGTTTTATCAAACACAATAAAGGGATACTCATTACCCGTCGCTTTATTGGTCAATGCGGTACTCACATAGGCTTGCATGCCTTTTTCGCTGCGCGCGCTTGTTTGTGAATAGCGCCAGGTGTCAGGTTCATTTATAGCAAACGGCATCAGAAGCTCCAGGTCTGATGCTACTAATGGCCGTAACAGAACCTTGTCGTCTTCTAAAATATAATTGTCCAGGTGGTTAAATGGGCTTTTCATGATGCGATAATACTCAATTTCAATTCAATATCAATTGAGTATTAAAGCTCATTCCCAATCTTTACAAAAACCGAACAATTATGCTTTTAATTAACAGCGCTATTGAGTGAAGGCGGTGTTTTGCGTTTAGCTCTGAGTTTGATGATCTGGTAAATCACTCCAATAACATAAACGATCATTAAACCGTTAAGTACATTTTTCAATAGCGGATCAGCCGGGCCATCGGCTATCGGGTGACTGATCGGCAACCGGGTTAGTGATTCTACAAACAAAGGTATGCACGATAAAAACAAGGTTGCTGACATAACAATCACCTGGATATATTCGCCCAACTTACCTAAAATGCGCAGCCGGCGGGCAAAGATGCCGATCGGCAACAATATAAGGACAATAATGGCCAGATAATGACCTGCTGTAGGATGACCGAAACGCATGATGGGCAAACCGGTAACACAGGTGACGATGGTTAGCCAGATATACCATTTGCCCGGACTAGTAAGAGGATCGATTTTACCTGAACGAAATAAGGCATACAGTGCTATCAGTATAGCAAGGATACTAATGGCAGTATGGATAATGCCAAGGATGGAAAGGTGATTAGGTGTGAACATGATGATACGTTTTAAGTTTCCTAAATATAAGGATCAAATGGTTAATTTGAAGTGATAAACTTAGTTGCCGTAAATAATCTTGAATGAAAAAGCCCATCTGAATCACAGACAGGCTTTCTCATTATAGTTTGAAGAGTGATTTATGGGTTCTCAACACTCACGTCCTGGGCCAGCCTGGCATCATCAGGTGTCTTTTCCAGATCGCGGTCGAGGGTATATAGAGCATCATCATTGGCATTTGCTCCGCCGGCAACTTTAATTTTAGATAACAGATCAAGCGCGAGTGTTTCTTCTTCAGTTTGCTCTTTTACAAACCATTGCATAAAATTCCAGGTGGCCCAATCGCGTTCTTCCATGCTCATGTCCACTATGTTGTAGATATTCTTTGTGTTGTCCACTTCCGATTGAAATATCTTCTCGAAGCAATCATTTACATTCACCGGGTCAGGACCGGGGGCAGGTATTTCGGTAACTTTTACTTTCGCGCCTCGTTTCAGAATATATTCCAATATCTTCATCATGTGATTGCGTTCTTCATTGGCATGCCTGAAAAGGAAATTGGCAATACCGTCGTAACCTTTGTCCGTTGCCCATGAGGCATATGAAAGGTATATCTGGGCATTGGCTGCCTCGTTGGTCATTTGCTGGTTTAAAGCTTCTGTAAGCGCAGATGATAATCGGTTAGTTTCCATATAGGCTAAAACTGCGAACACTCAGAATGGTTTGTGCCTCAGGCATAAATATTTGCATGAAATGATTTTGGGTAAATCTTATTTTAATTGTATATATCACACCATTAAACCTATTTTTGGCAGAGCCGAGTATATTGCCCAGATATGAAAGAATTTTTAGACCAGAATTTCCTCCTCCAAAATAAAACTGGCGAGCGACTGTATCACGAGTTTGCGAAAGACATGCCAATCATTGATTATCACTGTCACCTTGACCCTGAGCAAATGGCATCGAATGTCAATTTTAATAGTCTGACAGAAATTTGGTTAAAAGGCGACCACTATAAATGGCGGGCCATGCGTGCTAATGGGGTGAATGAGGCGTTTATAACAGGCGATAAAACAGACTGGGAGAAATTTGAGCAATGGGCAGCAACTGTACCTTATACATTACGAAATCCGCTTTATCATTGGACGCACCTGGAGTTGCAGCGCTATTTTGGTATAAATGAGTTGCTGTCGCCCCAAACAGCAAAAGCAATTTATGATAACTGCACTGAAAAATTAAACGCGCCTGAGTATAACGTGCAGAGTCTGATCACTAAGATGAATGTAGAGGTGATCTGCACTACAGACGATCCACTCGATACTTTGGAGCATCATCAACATATTAAGAAAAGCAATTGGAATGTGAAAGTTTTCCCTGCATTCCGACCGGATAAAGCGATGAATGCAGATGATCCGAAAGCGCTGAATGAATACATTACTAAGTTGGAAACTATCGCCAATGTTTCAATCGACAGCTATGATAATTACCTTTCAGCTTTAAAAAGACGACACGATTATTTTGCCGAGAATGGCTGTATAATATCTGACCACGGTTTAGAGCAGCTATATGCTGAAGAATTTACACTCCAGGAAGTAGCGGTTATATTCGATAAAATACGCTTAGGTAAAGAACTGGAGCACAGTGAGGTGCTAAAGTTTAAATCGGCTATGCTACATGAATTTGCTTTATGGGATCATGAGAAGGGATGGGTGCAACAATATCATATCGGTGCTTTGCGTAATAATAATTCCCGTGCTTATCGCGAAATCGGTCCGGATACAGGCTATGATTCGATGGGGGATTTTAGCCAGGCCAGAGCTTTATCCAAATTCCTTAATAGACTGGATAGCACCAATCAACTGGCTAAAACTATTATTTATAATTTGAATCCAGCGGATAATGAACTGATTGCTACAATGGCAGGTAATTTTAATGATGGCTCTGTAATTGGCAAAATACAATTCGGTTCGGCCTGGTGGTTTTTAGATCAGAAAGATGGGATGATCCGGCAATTGAATGCTTTATCAAGCATGGGACTTGTAAGTCGTTTGGTGGGTATGCTGACAGATAGCCGAAGTTTCCTGTCGTTTCCAAGGCATGAATATTTCAGGCGATTGCTTTGCAATTTATTCGGTCACGATATTGAAAATGGCGAACTGCCAAATGATATAAAATGGACAGGGCAGATCATTAAGGATATTTGCTATTATAACGCGAAGAATTATTTAGGTTTTTAAAGAGGTGCCATGCTGGCACCCTCTATACTTTGTTATTCTTTGTAACGAATCTTAATCACCAATTTTTTCAAACTATCAGCCCCCTCAACCTTAATATCCGGCCGGTGGGCATCCTGCGGGAAAAATAAGAAGAATTCTTTTGGTGTGGCGGTAAGATATTTACCCTCAACGTTATAATTGGCAGCATCGCGACCTTCACTGTACGGCTCAGTAATTGTTGCTTTTGCAATAGGTGCCATGCCCAATTTTACCTTTCCCGAGATCACATACTGCAGATCAATATATTTCCTATGTGATTCCCATTTTACGTCTTCCAGTTTTTTGGGAGGGCCGGCTGAGATCATCGCATACGCATTATCACCATCGATAGGGTATTTTCCTGGTGCCATTGTTGCCAGTTTGCTGTCACCTAAAAACGTAAAGACTTTATCCCACAATGCTTTATCATTCTCATATTGCCTCATAAACTCCGTGCTGTTAATAGAAAGGTCGGGTTTTATTTTCAGGTCTTTCGACCACTCATGGCTCTTTACCCATTTATTGGCCGCTTTAACTTTTGCAGCGGAATCAGTTTGGGCATGCGCCGCTATTACAGCAGAAAACAGGAATAGAATGATGATGATTTTTAAGGTTTTCATAGATCAATAAATTGGCAATGCCAATATACATGTAAAAAAATTATGTCGTTAAGATGACATAGTTTTTTGCTGATTTGTTTGAATTTTGTAATTTTGTTTGTATGGCGGTAGAGACTATAGAGGATTTTTATAAGAATAAATTCGACTGGATGCCGGATAATGTCCAGCAGAATATCGGGCACTTCAATGTGTTCAAAATGGATAATTATACGGTGCCTACAGGTAAACAGATGACCTATAGCCGCCGTAATTATTATAAGATCAGCTTAACCCGAGGTGAAGGAATATTGCATTATGCCGACCGGAGTATACAATTAACGGGCACATCGTTAATGTTCTTTAACCCCCAGGTGCCCTATACATTTGAATCGCTGGTCGAACATCGGTCAGGCTTCTTTTGCATATTTACAGATGAGTTTTTTACCGGCCGGTTTAGGGGCGGATTAAGTGATCTGCCGGTTTTTGCGATGAGAGGAAGGCCTGTTTACGCACTGAATGACGAGCAGGAAAACTATGTAGCCACGCTATTTATGAAAATGCTGGATGAATTAAATTCAGACTTCGATTTTAAATACGAGCTGATCAAAAATTATATCACTGAATTGGCTTATTATGCCCTCAAGACAAAGCCATCTGAAAACCTATACAAGCACATCGATGCTAAATCAAGAATAACCTCCGTGTTTACAGAATTGCTTGAGCGTCAATTCCCCATAGAGGCGCTTACTCAGCGGTTTTCTATGCGCTCAGCCAATGATTTTGCACAGCTACTTTCTGTTCATGTAAATCATTTGAATAGAGCCATACGTGAGACAACGGGTAAAACTACTACTGATCATATCGCTGAGCGTCTGTTGCGGGAGGCTAAAGTATTATTAAAGCAAACCGACTGGAATATATCCGAGATCGGCTACTGCCTGGGTTTTGAAGAGCCTACTCATTTTAACAACTTCTTCAAAAAGCAAACGCAGCTAACGCCTACTTCTTTTAGAAATGTTTGAATTTTGTAACCATTGGTTTGAATAATGTAATACTTTTCCTTTGCTTCTGAGTTAATTTTGTTCATATGAAGACAAGAACAGAAACAGACAGTAAGAAAAAAGTATGGTTCATCACCGGTGCGTCGAAAGGCTTTGGGCTGAGCATTGTGAAACAATTGCTTTGTGCCGGTCATTTTGTTGCTGCTACTTCACGGGATAAGGAAGCATTGGCTAAAGCAGTAAACAGGGATGAAAGTAACTTTTTACCATTGCAGGTTGATCTGGGAAACGAAAGCAGCGTATCGCTTGCTCTTCAACATACCTATGAAGAATTTGGCCATATTGATGTAGTGATCAACAATGCGGGCTATGGCATTGGTGGTACCATTGAAGAACTGACCGACGAAGAAACCCGCCGGGCATTCGATGTAAACGTATTTGCCACGCTGAATGTGATCAGAAGCGTTATGCCTTATCTGCGAGAACAACGCTCGGGACATATTATCAATATCTCTTCCTCGGGCGGGTTTGCTCCTGGTATGGGCTGGTCAATTTATTGCGCAACCAAATCGGCGGTAATTACGCTGAGTGAGGTATTAGCAGAAGATGTAAAACATTTAGGCGTAAAGGTTACCTGCGTGTCTCCGGGATCATTCCGTACCAATTTTCTGAATGGTGAATCAATAGCAGTCGCACAAAATACAATTGATGACTACAGAGACATTACCGAAGCCCGGAGGCAATATATGAAAAGAGACGGTCAGCAACCTGGCGACCCTGAGAAAGCTGCCGCAGCTATCATAAAAGTGGCAGGACAAGAGGATGCGCCTGTACATATGTTGTTAGGGGGGGACGCGTACAACCGGGTGTTAACAAGATTGGATACTCTGCATAACGGTATCCGCGCAATGGGCGAGGTAACTTGCTCAACTGATTTGTAATCTATAATTCTGCGCTTGTTTTAATCCATATATCAACAAACGACTCCGGTCTTTTATCCCGGAAATGCAGGTATAGGCAAAAAATTACCGTACTTTATTCGAAATTAGTCGAACTATGAAACTCCAAAGCGAACTCCTTTCTCATTTGCAATGGTCAGATAATATCATCAATAAAGAAGCTAAGGTAAGACTGGCGCAACAGATTGCCGACAAGGTGCAGGAAGGGCAAATTGTAGGCGCCGGTTCTGGCTCTACTGTGTACCTGGCTTTGTTTGCCATAGCCGAGCGGATAAAGAAAGAAAAGTTGAATGTAAAGGTGATCCCGTCGTCCATTGAAATAACCATGACTTGCAGCAACCTGGGCATACCAGTCACGACCCTGTTTGAAGATAAGCCCGACTGGGCCTTTGACGGTGCGGACGAAGTTGATCCCAAAAACAGCTTAATTAAGGGCAGGGGCGGGGCGATGTTTAAAGAAAAGCTGCTGATCCGGTCGAGTGCGAAGAATTATATCCTGGTGGATGAAAGTAAAATTGTTACCCGGCTTGGTATGAACTTCCCGGTTCCGGTTGAAGTGTTTCCCGGGGCTCTGCTTTATGTGGAATCAGCATTGCGCGGCATGGGTATAAACGATATTACGCTTCGCGCTGCCAAAGGTAAGGACGGGCCAATCATAACCGAAAATAACAACTGTATTTTTGATGTGAGATTTGATCATATTCCGGATGATATGGAGCAAAAGGTCAAATCAATAACGGGTGTGATTGAAAGCGGCCTGTTTATAGGATATGATATAGAGGTGCTGATTGCGAAATAGTTTATTTCAGATTGGCACCCAGCTTTGACCAAAGGTGAATTGACAGGCCTTTACTAAATGCACTATATGACGTCATCAGTATGCCTTTCAAATCGTTGTGCATAGACCGGATTGCATAGATCACATAGTTGTCCCTTTGTCTTTTGGCTCCGTCAAACTTGTAAGCTTCAATTACCTCAAAATCGTCCGGATTAATCAGTGCACTGTCCTGAACATACAGGAGGTGTTCGTTTTTTATGACAAAATCCTGGTCATAACCCCGGTTCTGCAAATCAATAATAGCTTCGGCTCTGTTCTGGTAGTTTTCCATGTCCGTTAATATTTAATTTAATAGATGTATTATTAATTGTCAGCAGATGCTTCTAAATGAATGTTTTACGGATAGGAAAATAAAAGCATCCTCTTGTTAAAATAATATTCAAATCAGATGCCAAAAAGTTAAAATGTTAATAATCAGCTCATTTTGTGGAATTAATTAAAGGATTATTCGCTTTAATTCGTTAAAGCATGAGACGATTAACGAAATGCGGTCGTGAATGGTGAGTAGTCAATAGTCAATGGTCAATAGTGAATTAAGCTCTCAGGTAAAGTCACTCACCACTCACGATTCACCATTGACAGGACGAGCGTAATTCCGACAAAGTTGGTATCGGCATGAGTAATCTTGAAGCGATTTCAACGTTTACGCATTGGTTACAATTCCCCACCCGAAAATTTCCTATATTTGTATTCTGCTTTACTGCAAACTGCCCACCGGCAACTGCAAACTCAAAAATGGGGTCGACCGGAATTGACAGGATGGAGATAAGTAGGTAAGCATGCAGCGCGTTGGGTGAATTAGCGCTTTAATCTGAACGCTCAAACTTACAAATGGCGAAAATAACTACGCCTTGGCTGCCTAATTTAGAATTAGCATAGCCTTTGTCCCGCCGGTGTTCCGTTTCATTGGACCGGCAACCGGGGCATCGAAAAATGAAACTGGCCTGCTTAGGGTGTGATAAGCAGGCGAGATAAAGCACCTACGGAAGACGGTACAGGTAAGCGGCTGACCTTCCCCTTCCCGACAATCTAACGGCAGCTAAGCATGTAGAAAGCTTACCTTATACCATGTTTGGACGAGGGTTCGAATCCCTCCGGCTCCACAATTTATGTTTTAAGTCCCTGTAAATTAAATATTTACGGGGATTTTTATTTTCAGGGGACAAACGAGGGGGCAATTAGTTTTTCGACTATTTTATAATTCCCGATATATTTAGTCGCATCGAATTGAGGAATTATAATGTTAATTTAGTCATAAATTTTTCATTGATGATGACTGAACTCGAGAAAGCATTTAAATTAAAAATGCAATTGGATTTATTGAGGCCAATAAATAACGAACTCGAATCTATTATAATGCAAAAATTTCGTTTGGAATGGAATTACAATTCTAATAATATAGAAGGCAATACATTAACTTATGGCGAAACTAAAGCATTAATTTTATTTGGGATAACTGCACAAGGGAAGCCGCTACAAGACCATTTTGAAATGGTTGGTCATGATGAGGCTGTCAAATGGGTAATTGATGTTGTAAAGGGTGATTATCCACTAAATGAAAACTTTATTCGGGAATTGCACACCGTAATACTCAAGGAGCCACGTGAAATCCCTGCAATCACACCAGACGGGACACCAACAAGAAAAAAAGTCGAGATAGGAAAATACAAGACTCAGCCAAATCATGTGCTGACAAAAACAGGCGAAATTTTTCGATTTGCAACGCCGGAAGAAACAGCACCACAGATGGATGATTTAATCAAATGGTATAGAGAATCTTCTGAAAAAAATGCATTAGACCCAATTATTTTAGCAAGTGAATTTCACTATAAATTTATTAGAATTCATCCGTTCGATGATGGGAATGGTAGAACTGCGAGAATTCTGATGAACTTCATATTGATGAAGAACGGCTATCCTCCGGTAATTATTAAAACCGAAGATAAGGAAAATTATTACAGTGTGTTAAGGATTGCTGATTCCGGTTCTATTGAACCCTTTATCGAATTCATTTCAAAAAACTTGATCAATTCTTTAGAGATAATGATTTCAGGTGCAGAAGGGGGGAATATAGAAGATCCTAATGATTTGGACAAGGAAATCGCAATTCTACAACGCAGACTTAAATCAATTCAAAAATCGGGGAAAGTGATTTCTCACGATAATATTCTACATTTTTATAATAATTCGTATAGACGATTAATAACTTCTTTTTATACTGCCTGTGCGAAATTTGATATTTTTTACGAAGATCACATATTGCACATTAGTGTTGGTGGTAGAGGCGAGGCTGGAGAACTCGATATACTTGATAAAGCAAAGGAATTTATTAATCCTAATGTAAAGGACTTAGTTGCTCAATACCAATTTATAGGTTTTAAAGATGTAGCTATTAATATTCCTAATCATTTGTCTGTTATCGCTATTAGATTTACTGTAAATAATATTGAAATTAGAACATCAGAAAGTGGAACTGAAAAAAATATCAGGTTTTACGATGAAGACATGTCTGAAAAAGATATTCGTTCAATTATTAAACCGGTAATAGACGCTCATAAAAAATTAATTGATGACAAACTAGATGAAATTGAGAATTCGGACAAAGTCAAGGTTAATTTCAATTTCCTGATTGGTATGTGGTTAAACGAGTGGGATATTAATGGGGAACGCCCCGGCTCAGAAGAGCTTCAGATTAAAGAAGATGGAAGCTACATTCGAAATGATGAACACATTTTCAATATAGAAGATTTTAAATACATCAAGCAGAGCAATCAAATATCATTTTATAAACAATCAGTAAGAGAAACTGATAACCGCAGAGTAAAGAACGTATTAAATATTATTAATGATGATTTGTTAACTGGCAAAGAGAGTAATTATTTCATCAGATATACTCGAATAAAGTAGTTAAAATGAATTCATTATGACACAGTGAATGTAAATTTCACTAACGGCCTTTAATCATTTGGGTAAGCTAATATTCATTCTTCTCAATTTTATTTCCAATTAATGCAGCTATTTTTATTGGATGTTCACTTGGCGTTTGTAGCACGCTTTTAAAGTGGTTGCAATTTGGACAAGTATAAGTGTCACCGAATGCATCTACTAACATTTTTATATCACATTTTGTACAGTATGGTTTCAAATCTACTATTTCAAACGTGTTTCTAATTGGGTCAATATCGTATTTCCAACTCCATTTCCACTCTTTAAGTACGCCTTCTGTATATCTTAAGAATGATGGCTTTTTTGTGTTTAATACCTGGCTCTCAATTTCTTTCAGTTTCAGCTTTTCTACACTTTTTAAAATGAAAATGATGAAAACAAGAATTAATAAAATTATCCAGACAGAAACTTTATAGTTGAAAATATATTGCCACATGTAACTGAAGAATCGAAGAACTGGGGTGATGATAGCAATAGATTTTTGTTTCGGATCATAAAGAGCATTTGCAATTGGCGTTAACACAAATACTGAGATCAAAGATATTGCAAGTGGAGATAAGAAATTGTTTTTTGTTGATTCTTTCATTGTTGCCAAAAATGCAAAATTCCTGTTTATGATTTTTTGGATATTCTTAAAATTCACAAAGCTTATTAATCAATATGATTATTGCTACCTATCAACGACCGGAATATTAATTACTTTAAAATCTGCATCTATTTTTGCAGGACTTGTGAAATGAAAATGTTCGTCTTTCAACTTATAATCCTTACTGTCAAGAATAACATAGTACGTTTCGGAGGGGAAAATATAATAGGTCCCATCGTTTCCTCCATTTATTCTGAAGGGTGGAAAAAGCATAAATTGCACTGGATTAAATTCTAATCTCAAATATGCTCCAGACACTGGCGGTGGGAACTCGTCGTTTTTATAAACGAAATGAATTAGTACTCCAACATAGTTATGAAAATCAAATTTTTTGAGACTGTCTACTCTAATTTTGTATTTGCTAATTTCATTTAACGATGCCGTAACTTTTGATTGCGCTTTTATTAAATCTGCCTGAGTGGGATTTGATTTCAATATAGTTGTAAACTTTGTAATTGCGTTTTTCGCATGATTTATTTCGATACGAGCTAAGTTTAATGTATCGGCCGTCTTCAGTGCTTTCAAATGTTCTTGATTCAAACTTTCCCTTAAGATATTATTGCTTGCAGCTTCTTTGTCAACTAATGCGGATTTTTTGTCTAATTCGAGCTTAGTTTTAGCGTTTTCTAATGAACCTAAAATTGTATCTCTTTCGATGACGGGTTTAGCTGCAAAATCATAGTAGAATCCGAAAACTGCAACACTCACAACAATTGTCCAAAAGGTATTTTTCGTGAAAAACTTTTTGCTTTGTTGCAAATCATGTTCCAGCTTTTCCTTTTCTGCAAAGAGTTTATCCCTTTCGGCTTCTTTGACTTGGTCGGCCAAAGTCGGTTTAGATGAGCTCATAAAGTGGTGCTAAGGTTATAAGTCAAATATACTTATTAACTTTTAATATTAGAGTTGACGACTAATAAGCTGAAAGCTTATTGGTTGATTGCCTTATTTTTCTCATCTAAACTATGATATAGTTTTAAAGATTGTTGATTCAATGGTATAAAATGCAAGGTGCATCTTTCTGCATAAGTTTCGTAAATCTTGTCCCCTTCTAACTTATAGGCATTATCCAAAAAATCGGCATTAGTATAAAAGTCGGTATATAGTTGAGAAATCTTCTTTGAACAGTTCCAGACCTGGCATTTAAACTCGTCTGTATTCTTAGAAATGTACTTGGTGAGGTATATTTGAATGGCCTTGATGTTTTCTTTGTTTATACGCTTTATATCGAAGGCTGAAGAAGGTTTAAATCCTTCCTCTCTGGGTACAATCCCGTTATCCTTCTGAAGTGTTAGCCAATTAAAGGTTAAAAAAAAGCTACTGACTAAGTAGCTTTTATAAAAGGTGGCGGAACAGAACCCTTTTTTATTCGTTGGAGGTAATCCCCAGTTCGCCTATCATAAACATTCACATATTTAGGGTGGGTTCTTATGTCAACCCGGCTTATGCCCTGGTCTCCTGTATTTTTAAACTGGGGTTTCGAACGGCAGGGTAATTTGTAAAAATTTAAAGGAAAACCGGGAAACAAAAAGAATATCCGGTTATCTTGATTTCTGCATCACGTGATCTGGCCCATGGCAGCGACGCAAACCAAAAAGCACCTGTTTGACGGCCCTCGATTTCGTACCGACTCGGGAGGGCTACAACATAGTTCTTGTTTTCGTTACGCTATACGTAACTTTAATGAAATTCCGTTCAACGGTTTTTATTGGAATATCCGTTAATGAACGCTGCCGGAATATCTATACAGTAGACATATAACATATCCACAGTTATTTCAAAAATGAGTACAGTCAAGATGGACGAGATAAATAAGGATAAAGACCGGCAAATAAAAAGGCTTACAAAGCTGAATGACGAACTTGAAAACTATTTCAGGAACACTATTATTCCGCAATTATTTGTAGATGCAAATCTGGTGTTGCGAAAATTCACCCCGCCTGCGATGAAACAGTTCAAACTATCGGCGGATCATTTGGGGAGGTCGATCAATGATGTCAAGGATAATTTTCGCTTCCCAAGCATTGTCGAGAATATTCAGCAAGTAATTGACAGTAATGGGATCCTGGAAAAGGAAATTCAAACTACCGATTTCAGGTGGTACCAAATGAATATAATACCCTATATATCTTTCAAAAGCAACAAGACGAACGGGGTGATCATAACATTTGTAGAAATCACTATGCGTATCAAGGATTTGAAAGAGCAGGAAAAGCTTATTGCCGACCATGAAATATTGCTGGATACTATTTCCCATGATATTAAAAGCCCGCTTACAAGCGTGGCGCTTTCCATTAAACAGCTAAAAAAAGTTCCACCCGAAAAGCCAAAGGAGTTTGAAGCGCTTTTTAATATTTTAGAGCGGTCTATCGGAAAAATGCAAAGCATTATTAATGAATTAACCGATGTTGGAAAACAGAAGCATAAATATGAAGCTGAAGAAGAATTATTGAGCTTCGAAAATATTTTGGAAGATGTGCGCCTTACCCTTTCTATTAATATAAAAGAATCAGGCGCAGCTATAAAAAGCGAAATCAATGTATCTGAAATTTATTATTCCAGGCGAAAATTAAGAAGCATAATCTATAATTTGGTAAACAATGCAATAAAATTCAGATCGCCTGATCATAGCCCAGAAATTTTTATCAAAACGGAAAAAGCGAGTCCGTATATCATTATTTCAGTTAAAGATAATGGTATAGGGATAAATGCCGATAAGCAAGACGCGGTATTTTCAAAATATTTCCGTGCGCAACATGCTATCGAAGGTTCGGGCATTGGCTTATATTTAGTAAATGAAACTGTAAAGAGCTCCGGAGGAAAGATCGTTTTAAAAAGCGAGCCGGGCAAAGGGTCTGAATTCAAAGTTTATCTCAAAAATAAAGAAATGTAGTAATTAAGTCATACTTAATTATAAGTAAAACTATTAAACATCCGCAAGGTTTTATAACTATGCGGCTTGCATTCAGCAACACCCGCGTCTATTAATCAAAAAATCATGAAGTTTTTTAATTATCTATTAGGTACTGCGGTACTGTTAACCATTAGTGCTTCTACTTACGCGCAAAAATATAAGACACCGGCCGATACAGGTAAGCTAAACGCTGAGTATGTGACGGTGCAAAACAAAATTTCCGATCTTACTTCTAAGCTTGCTACAGCGCAAAGCGGCTTGCCCGGCTATCAGAATACAGCCGTAAATGCTGGAAATGACGCTCAAACGACCGCTACAGCTAGTAATGCGAGTTCATCTAAAGCCACCAGTGGTAATTTGCAAGATTCAAAGGATGCAAAAAAGAGCGCCGATGATGCCTATGACAAGGCCAAAGATGCCCGGTCAGCCAACGATAATGTGGGTAAACAAAATGAAAAAATCAGGAAGCTTACCAATGATTTAAGAAAACAGCAGCAACGCTTAAAGGACCTGGATCAAATGCGCACTTCCATTTACGCACAGATACCGGGAAATACACATCCTTAATTCAAGCAGTCCCTGATCATTAGCGACAGGACTGGACTTTAAATGATCTGCTAAGTCCCCACACTCGAAAGTGTGGGGACTTTATTATGAAATAAATAAATTCGGGAAGATTAATGAGCGGTTCGAGCCCAGCCTAGGGACAGATTTGCGAACCAATATTACTGCATTAATGCTATGGGGCAAGGTCAATTGGCAATTTTGTAACCATAGAGCGAGCTGACAACCACCTGAAAAGTGCTGCCACTACTCACTGCAGCTGTAGCGGCCATACTTACAGTTTCGCCTGCATTCAGATAGGTGACGCATGACGTATTCAAACCTTCGAAAGTTACCGTATTGGATTGAAAGTTTTGAACGAGTACAGCAGCGGATCCTCCAAAGTTTTTTACCAAATACAAAGTAACAGACCCAAAACTGGGACTACCAGCCACAGAACTATTGTCAAATTGTGTACATCCGTAGAACATGTAGAAGCCGTTGGTAGGGGCAGTGAATCGTCCGTTGGATGTATTTAATGCGTTGCCTGTATTAATTACGGTTCCCTGTGGATAAGTGATTTCGTTTTTAATTGAAAGAGTTGGAGAAGCGGTGCATGACTGTCGCGTACTGGTAGGCACCGCTGAAAACGGATAAGTTGATGCCGCTGCAGGAACACTATTGGAGCTTGACAGCAGTACTAACTCCCAGGTTGTTCCTGTGGTGGTGCCCTTGTTTATAAAAAATGCATAGTATCCCGCGGGTACGTCGACTGAAGCTACACCAGCACCGCTTTGGTTATCGATCAGTTCGGCGCCATTAGCCGCCACCGTTAATATTGCTGTGCCGGTATTTTTGAAATGATACATCCGCCCTGAGAAATTGCCCGTCCCGCTTATGGCTGCAGGCAGCGTAAGTGTGCCGTTACTGCTGCCGTTATAAGCAACATAAAAGTTGTTAGCTCCTACTGTCCCGCCGGTACTAATGTTGCTGTACGGCCCCGCAAAGGATCCATTCACTGTAAGTTTACTACCCGGTGTGACGGTACCGATGCCGGTGTTACCGGTTTGCGCACGCAGGCTACTGCAAGTAAATAAGCATCCTGTTAAAATAATAACTGTTTTGCAGATGCGTCGCACTTTCATTTTTGTTGGGATTATTTTTTATGATGGGATTGTTTACTTTTTTTAAGACAGTAAATAGAACAGCGCCTTATTAATTTTGGAACTTTACAAAATCTAAATAAAAAGCCGGATTACCGATGTTAAAACCAGCTGGAACTACACCATTAGTTTTACCGGCTAACACGGTGTAGGTTCCTGCTGCTGCGAAATATAATACGCGATTTTGATCCCGGGGAATAAACATAGCTGTGGTAGCAGACCCGCAGTAGCTTCTCCATACATCTCCAATTCCGTTAATATAAAAGGCATAATCATTACAATCGGATTGAATTGTAATTCCACAACGGAAAAAATACCAGCCTTTTGCCGGGACCGTTACTGAAATCCCTGTAGCGAAGCCTCCACCACCTGAAGATCCTGTAAAAGGATTAATTAATGTTCCTGTATAAGAGGTCCAGTTATTTGCAAATGCTGTAACACTGCTGCCTACGATGGCAACTTCCCAGGTAACGCCGCTGGCAGTGCCCTTGGAAATAAACATACCGTAATAACCCGCAGGTAGTGTTATACTGGCAACACCAGGCCCGCTCTGGTCGTCCATAAGTTCACTGCCATTTGCTGCAATAGTGAGCGAACTGCTCGCGCTGGTGTTCTTAATATGGTATATCCGGCCACTAAAATTGCCTGCTCCTGAGATAGCGGCAGGTAAGGTAACAGTACCTGCAGAGCTTCCGTTCCATGCCAGGTAATAGTCGCTGGCCAGCAAGGTATAAGTAGTAGCGGTAATGTTTTTGTATGTGGCGGCAAACGATCCATTCACGGTAAGTTTACTGCCCGGCGTGGTGGTGCCGACGCCAGTGTTGCCGGTTTGTGCATACAGGCTACCGCAGATAAGGAAGAATACGGTTAAAGTGATCGCTGTTTTGTATATGTTTTGCCTTTTCATTTTTTTTTCTTTTTATAGTTTCTAATAATCTTATTCACTTCAGACTAAGTTTTTTTTTGCTGTATATTACAATCATTTGTAAATACCATCTGGAACTCCTCACAAAATTGCCGGCAGCTATTCCTGCGCCTGCTGGTAATATTTACATTAATATTTAACTATATGAAATTCCGTTCTCCTGTTGGCCTGGTGTTCAACCGGGGAACACGGCACGCCATTACTGCAACCATTTACCAGCCGGGTTTCTCCGTATCCTTTTGCCGTGATACGGTTTTTACCGATACCCCGGTCAATAATATATTGCACCGCCGAATTTGCCCGCTTCTGAGACAGCCATTGGTTGTACACGTCACTTCCGCGGCTATCCGTATGAGAACCGAGTTCAATCCATATAGTAGGATTATCCTGCATTATTTTAACAAGTTTATCGAGTTCCTTAGCTGCATCAGGCCGGATATTTGCCTTATCAAAATCGTAATAGATATCTTTTAAAACTATCTCTACGTTCAGTTTAATTTTTTCAAAATAAAGGTCTTTCCTGATTGTAGCAGACTTCGTGAGGCCGACAGTTGTAACTGCCGCATTGCCATCACTGCGATAACCGGTCTTTTCGCCGGCCAGGTTATAATTTGAATTGGTATCAAGTCTAAACCTATAGCTTCCATCAATATCGGTCTGAACCTTTACAGTTGCACCGTTAGCTGATGTTAATGAAATAATCGCGTTTGAAATCGGCTCTTTCGTTTCTTTATCATAAGCTGTCCCTTCAAGCGCAAATATGATCGCTTTTTGTTCTGCGTACTTATAAATATCATCGCTTCCAAGGCCGCCCTGACGATTGGATGAAAAATAGCCGCTTCCTTCCGTAGCAACATGGTAGGCAAAGTCATCCTGAGGCGAATTAACGGGATAATGCAAATTCACAGGCGGGGTCAGTTTGCCATTAATCCACTCAGATTTATAGATATCGAGGCCCCCCATACCAATGCGGCCATCACTGCTGAAATAGAAATTACGGTCATTACAAATGCTTGGCGTTCGCTCATTACCTGATGTATTGATTGATTCAATATTGACCGGTTTTTCCCATTGACCAGCAGAATCTTTGCGACAATAATATATATCTGTGCCGCCCTTACCGCCAGGCATATTTGATACAAAAAATAATAAGTTGCCGTCTTTAGTAATATAGGGATCGCCAACTGAATAGCTATTTACGTTATCATATTTAAATGGCACCGGAGCCGACCAATTACCCGTACTATCTTTTTTACAGCTATAAATTTCTACATTAATGGTAGCTATCCTCCCTTTATCATATTCAAGTTTTTTGGGTATTCGTGTCAAAGTAAAATACATTTCATCCCCGTTTGCTGTAAAACTTGCAGGCCCATTATGATAATCCGAACCTATTGTAACAGGGAATATCTGTACATTTCCTGAATTTCCTTTTTGATAGTACAATCGCAAATAGCCGTTTCCCGTCCAGCCATAAATCTTTTTATCCGGTTTACGGCCTCCGTCAAATTTCAAAAATGGTCTGGTTCCATTTTGATGTTCCGAAAGGCTTCCGGCTCTGTCAGAGGCAAAAACAACCCGATCATTATAAACTATTGCACCCCAGTCAGATTGCCCGCTGTTTAAAGTTTTTTGGTTATCTATACTGACATGTCCGGGATTTTTCATCCATATCATTGCCGAGTCGCACGACAAAAGCCAGGTATTTCTTTGTGCCTGGCTGATATTCTTGTTCATTGCCGTATATCTATCGTATGCAACCTTAGCTTCCAGGTATTTCGAATTGTTTTGCAACGCTCTGGCATAATTCAACAGATCAGCCGGATCACTACCCTGCATAGCAGAAGCTATTGCATACCAACTTTCAGCTTCCTTATAATTTTGTACGAAGGAATAGCATGATGCTAAGCGTTCTGCGGCATGCAGCGTTTGCTTTTGACGGTAAGCCTGTTCATATAAGTCGATGGCCTTTGCATAATCGAATAGCTCATACCGCGTATCTGCCTGTTTTATAATATACTGAGCTTTTGCCGGTATCCATAAACACAGCAAAAAAGGCACAAAAAATGATATGGTTAAGATTTTTCTCATCTGTATAAAAGTCTTTTCTTTTAAAAGTATCTTGGAGTGAACATCCTTGAGCTCTTCGACGGGAAAAAGTATCCTAGCGATATTTCATGTGTTCCGCCCGTATATCCTTGCAAAGCACCGATAGCCATGTCATAAGAGTAACCAATACGAAAGTTTTTAAATGAAAATAATTGAACAGTTCCTACAATGGAGTTATTTTGAGTTAAGCCCTTTTGTAAATTACGCTTGTTATATAGCTTTACATCAGTACGATAGGAGCATCCTATCCAAAAATTTTCATGCCATATTAAAAAAGTTGTCAGATCCAGGCTTGTTGGGCCCGCCCTGTCATCCTTTAAAAGGAACGATGGCTTTAACAAAATATCTTCTGACAAAGGGACAAGTGTCCCGGCTGTTAAATAATAATGAGGTTTTGGCTGTGGGATAAAGGAATAACTGCCTACCTTAAAGAACTGAGACACCAGGTTATCTGCAGACAAACCAACAAAAAACTTGTCATCGGCATAATATACCCCTGTACGTGCATCCGGCATCACTTTGCCCTGGAAACCTGACGGTTGATATGGCTCAGGGTCATCCGGGTTCAATTTTGATCCGTCAACACCCAATTGAACAAATCCAAAACTCAATCCGAACGCCAAACGTGCGCTGCCTTCTGAGTTCATTTGCAAACGATACGCGTAACTCGCATAAGCCCCAAGATTGCTTTGCGCTCCAAGCCGGTCACCCGATACCTGGAAAGCCAGCCCAACCTTATTGTCATTGGCTATAGCATCTATGGCGATAGACATCGTTTGGGGGGCTCCGGGGAACCCTGTCCACTGATCACGGTAAAACCCCTGGATATTCAACTGCTCTTTATACCCTGCATAAGCAGGGTTTACATAAATTCCGTTGAACAGGTATTGGCTGAATTGTGCATCCTGCTGAGCTTTGGCAATATGAACGTTTACCAATAAAATAATTATAAATAGAATTTTTTTCATGTTTACCACCGCCTGTATGATATGGGATAAACCTGATAATTCAGGTACATATCTCCCATATACTATTTTGTAAATGCTCTTATTAATGTGATATAACCTTTATAAACCTGCCAGTCAGATCCTGTATTTCGCTTCACACGTAGTATATAATAGTAGGTACCCTCATTCAGCCCTTCTCCGCCCCAGTTATTTTTATAATTAGCTTGTTTATACACCTCACCTCCCCAGCGATTAAGAATTAGGAGATCATTCTCTGCAAATTGATCAATACCCCGAATCTCGAATGCATCATTAATGCCGTCTCCGTTTGGTGAAAAGAGGTTTGGAATTGATAAGCTGGCAAGCGAATATTTGGTGAACCAAACACCATTGCCGAGCAAATCCGGTATCACTTTGGCATCATAGGTAGTATGGATGCTGTTCGCAGGATTTATTGTCTTTAAATAAACCCAGTTATTGCCTCCATTGTATTGAGATATTACAGCATCAGCATCCTTGAATAAAGAACCATTGCTGATTGAGTTGTGCTGCAGCGTCATGCCAACTTTTAGTGGTATTGAGGCATAAATGTTCCAGCTTCTGTCCATACCGAGCTCGGTATTAAAGCCTTTGGTAAAAGACGCAGCATAATCCTGCACGCTTACAAATAATTTGCCGGCACCCGGTGAGGTGATTGTAGCTGGCGTATAATCACCTTCTTGAATACCAACCGGAAAAATAAATGCGGAACTGTCTGCATATTCTTTAACTACATGCCCGGATATACTATTACTGGTAGATATCATTCGATTCTTTTCATAGTTTAATAACTGGCCCCTGGTATTAAATGAAAGATTATTTCCGTTTAGGATTATGTTAGCGTGATCAACAGCCAGGTCGAGGCTCCCACCTATATTTAGTGCTGCCGATGACTCACCATTTGGATTCGTAGTACCGTAGCCAGGATCCTGGATGTCATTTAAAACTATATCCTGATTATTCTGATGCTCTATGAGCAAATTGATAAATGCCCCATTGTTGCCATCAATATATGTTGGCCCTGAAGACATTTTGGCATAAACCGGGTTTGTACCGGGATTATGGATAACGATCTTACCTTTACCACTGAAGGCAGCCCCCGGCGCTAACCAGACATTCTTGCTCCATATCTCTAGTGTGCCGTCAATCACCCAATTAGCATTCGGGCCAAAGTAACTACCTTCAGAAAAACGCATTTCTGTTGTACCGGCAGAGATGTATACTGATGAATTGTCTACCGTCATGCTTCCCTTGCCTGTTTGGGCATGAAGTTCAGAAACACCCAGCAGTAACAGGATTTGCAATAATGCCCAGCCCAACCTATTGTTCATTTCAGTAACCTTCATTTTTGTCAATTTTCAACTTGTTTAGTAGAATGATTTACAAAGCATTTAAAATCTTCGTAAATCCGGTCTGTTTTCATGTGATGGTTCATATGTGTAGAGCAGGGGCAATTATTTTACTCCATATTGTTAGTTTTACTATTATCTTTCGGCTTTAACTTTCGTATCATCCTTATCAAGCAATAGCTTTTCAAGTTTTCCCAAGCGTTCGTTTATTTGTTCCTGCGATTTTTTAAGGGCTTCAATTTCTTTGTCTTTAGCGTCTATTTCCTTTTGCTGATCAATCACATGGAGATAGAGTTCTTCCAGTTTCTCCAGTGACTGCACCGACAACCTGGTCATATCAACTGCATAGCCGCCATCAGGCATTTTTTTCAGATCTTTAATAGGCGTTACACCCGGTAAATGCCTGTTTACTTTTATGAATTCAGCAACCTCGTTTAAGCTTTTAAATTTGTAATCCTTATTGATTTTTGAGGCGCCATCAAAATAATCCTGGAACACATAGTCCGCATAAACACTGGAATTAGTAACGATCGAGCCATTTACAGACAGCATTTCGTTGCCTGCGCCAGGGGTACCGGCAGTTCCCACGCCACCAAAAAACGAGTTTCGCCCTATTGCCACTCCGCCGGTCATAAAAATATTTTGGGTGTTTAGCGTAGCCTTCGTGGTTGTGCTCTGCACATCCCATGGTTCAATAGCTAAATTTGATTGCGGCAGTGTTTTGATAACACCGGTTGCATCGGCAACTACTATATTTTCGGTACCCGCACCTGTTTGCAAACCCGATAAAGTAAGCGTATTTGTAGCATCGGTTGAAATTGTTGTTGGAGTGTTTAATGCGCCGCCCAACTGCGCGTTGCCATTAGTAGCCGTCAGGCCGTTATTCGCAGAAATTAATACAGGTACAGACGCCGATGCTATACCATTTACGGTAGATATTAAATTACCATTTGTATTGTTTAAGACATTAGTATTCACTATCGGTACGGCCGCTCCGGTCACACCATTTACAGTTGTTGTTAAATTGTTTGCCGTTGATGTATTCGAAACGGTTGTAGCTGGCAACGCGGCTGCATTTAATTTTGCGCCACCATCTGCACCCACGGTTATGAGGTTACCTGCATCTGTACTTACAACTTTGGCACTTGCAACCGTACCAGCCTCATTAGTATAAGTTATTACACCGCTAGATGTATTTTGAGTTAAAGCTGATGCTGGTGTATTTATTTTATATGGATCGCCTGTTGTGCCTGAACCTGAAACTGTAGTATTAGTGCCATTTACAATTAAGCCAATCCCTCCTTGAGCACCCGTTGCGCCGTCTGCTCCTGCCGGACCTTGCGGACCTGTTGCTCCGGTAGCGCCAGTTGTTCCAGTTGCACCTGTTGCGCCATCTGCACCGGTTGGACCTATCGGACCCTGAGCTCCGGTTGCACCTGTTGCACCATCTGCTCCGGTTAACCCTGTCGGACCTTGGGTTCCGGTTGCACCAGTAGGACCGGTTGCGCCAGTTGCACCCGTAGCACCAGTCAAATTAGAAGTAGTAAAAGTTGTCCCGTCACTATAAGTAATCGTAAATGTGCCGTTACCGTTATCTGTCGTTGAAGTTATTCCATTTCCGGTTGCACCTGTAGCGCCTGTCGGACCAGTTGCGCCGTCTGCACCAGTTAAGCCTATCGGACCCTGAGCTCCGGTTGCACCAGTTGGACCAGTAGCACCCGTTGCACCATCTGCTCCGGTTAGACCTATTGGACCTTGAGCTCCGGTTGCACCAGTAGCACCTGTCGGACCTGTTGCGCCATCTGCACCAGTTAAGCCTATCGGGCCCTGGGCTCCGGTTGCACCAGTTGGACCAGTTGCACCGTCTGCTCCGGTTAAGCCTATCGGACCCTGAGCCCCGGTTGCACCGGTCGCGCCTGTAGCACCATCTGCACCGATTGGACCTATCGGACCCTGAGCTCCGGTTGCACCAGTTGCACCATCTACACCAGTTAAGCCTATCGGGCCCTGGGCTCCGGTGGCACCAGTAGGACCGGTTGCGCCAGTTGCACCCGTAGCACCAGTCAAATTAGAAGTAGTAAAAGTTGTCCCGTCACTATAAGTAATCGTAAATGTGCCGTTACCGTTATCGGTCGTTGAAGTTATTCCATTTCCGGTTGCACCTGTAGCGCCTGTCGGACCAGTTGCGCCGTCTGCTCCGGTTAAGCCTATCGGACCCTGAGCTCCGGTTGCACCAGTAGCACCCGTTGCGCCGTCTGCTCCGGTTAAGCCTATCGGACCCTGAGCTCCGGTTGCACCAGTAGCACCAGTTGCGCCGTCTGCTCCGGTTAAGCCTATCGGACCTTGAGCTCCGGTTGCACCTGTAGCGCCTGTCGGACCAGTTGCGCCATCTGCACCAGTTAAGCCTATCGGACCCTGAGCCCCGGTTGCACCCGTTGCGCCATCTGCACCAGTTAAGCCTATCGGACCTTGAGCTCCGGTTGCACCAGTTGGACCAGTTGCACCAGTTGCGCCATCTGCCCCGGTTAAGCCTATCGGGCCCTGAGCTCCGGTAGCACCAGTTGCACCAGTTGCGCCAGTTGCACCAGTTAAGCCTATCGGACCTTGAGCTCCGGTTGCACCAGTTGCACCAGTAGCACCATCTGCTCCGGTTAAGCCTATCGGACCCTGAGCCCCGGTTGCACCTATAGCACCTGTCGGACCCTGAGCCCCGGTTGCACCCGTTGCGCCATCTGCACCAGCTAAGCCTATCGGACCCTGAGCTCCAGTTGCACCAGTTGCGCCATCTGCCCCGGTTAAGCCTATCGGGCCTTGAGCTCCGGTAGCACCAGTTGCGCCAGTTGCGCCAGTTGCGCCAGTTGCACCAGTTAAGCCTATCGGACCTTGAGCTCCGGTTGCACCAGTTGCACCAGTAGCACCGTCAGCGCCAGTTGGACCTATCGGACCCTGAGCCCCGGTTGAACCAGTTAGACCTGTTGCCCCTGTAGGACCTGTTGCACCATC
>Ga0207704_10000075_pt1 | contig 61846 bp, 87 predicted proteins | sample KBSMisM12_FD_184308 | JGI IMG/M metagenome (GOLD analysis project Ga0207704, IMG submission 184308) | Miscanthus rhizosphere microbial communities from Kellogg Biological Station, Michigan, USA - KBS Miscanthus M1-2 (SPAdes) (version 2) | ecosystem: Host-associated > Plants > Roots >...
GATGAGCTTAACGGGCTGGCTGGCCATAATTTTATGGGGCTTAATGTCGGTTCTCCAATGGTCGAAGCGTGCGATCCGGTTACAAACATCCCATATTCGGTCTTTAGAAAAGTGCAGTTAAAGTTTATAATTGAGGGTAAGTTTTGGGAAATGCAAGGTTATAGAATTAATGCTCTTGTGAGACCTCAAGATCAGCAAATTAGTTTAACGTGCGATAGAAATACTTGTATTAAACTAGCAAGAGAGTGTAATACCACAGATTGGAGTATCTTACCTTTTAAAAGTTGTCTAACTCAAACTACATAATTTATGGCAATACCTTCAAACACAATAAAAATTCCACTCGTTTTGACAGGACTACCAGATGTTAAATGTTTTACTTCCTGGCAAGACGCCCTTCAGTCACTTCCTGATTTTTTGAGCGGAGAATTATCAGCTACCGATTTAACAAATGTAGTGGTTTCGAATGTAGAACCTTCCAGCTCTCAGACAACTTCTGTATGGTTTAGGCTTAGTAACGCTGGAGGGTTTATAGGTCTTTATGTCTTTTCAGCTGGAGCGTGGCAGCAGATATATCCAGTAAATGTAGATACACCTGTTGTTACAAATCAAATTTTTTGGTTTTTTGGTGATTCGGCGCAACCGCCGGCAGGGTGGACTAATACGGAGGATTATACAGGTTTGAGTGCGGCGGTGAAAGCAGATCTTTTCGCTCAATGGGTTAACGAAGGCGGTATTTACACCAAATATAGCGCTGTCTTTACAGGCTTCTAAGGTATTTGCACAGGTGTTTTATCGTGATAGAATATAAGAGAGATTAGCAGTCAACTATTTTAAGGGCTTTATATGGCAAGTGATGGTATCGAGAGCTTCGATTGGGCTAAAAATATGAGTCGTGTTGGTGAAGGTTTCAAAGGAAATCCTTACTTCAATAACCCAACACCTGTGCCTCAAATGGATATTGGCGGCGATTGGCCGGATTTGGTGCTTGAGAAACTTCATGCATCGAAGATTCCGGAGCCGACACCGAGCGATCCTTGGGTCGTAAGAATGCATCCTAATTCTTAAATTTTATTAAGGAGACTTTTATGTCAGTACAATTGTTACCTCTTTGTTCAGTTCCTAAGATTGCTATTCGGGATGGCTTCACCGGCGCTTACGCTCGTCTTTGGCTTCCATTCTATGAGTTTGGCGAATGGTTTGCTTCGGGCGCGCAGTACACTTTCCCAACCGGGACGGCCCCACAACAGCCTGGATTAACTGAGCAGACAACTAATCAGAAAAATCCTTTTGTTAAAGCTGCCGGAGTTTGTCTCTAGGAGGGCTTTTTGGTGTGCGGAAGCTGCGGCCAGAAATATCGAGGCTTATCTCAGAATAGAGCAAATCGACCTCTGGTACGATATAGACGTGTGAGAGGAGGTAAACGAGAAATCGTCCCTCCTACTAAAATTAAACCAGTAGAGACAGAAGTCCCTACAGAAGAAAAAAAGGAAACTACATGACAGATCCTGGCGATACACAAGGCTTTATTGATGACAATCAGCCGGCGGGCACTATTCAAGAGGATACCAAAGAAGCGGTTCTTGGTAATGAGCCTGAGTATGTCAATGAAGGCATAGACCTTGTTTCCGGTAAGCCTATGGAGGTTTTGGAGAAAGGGTCTTGTTCCGAAAATGACTTAGGTGATACTGCGCCGCAACCACATCCAGTAGAAATAACTGATACCCCAGGTGACAAAAACGATGTAGGAGCATGAGAATGTGCTTACATTTAGAAAAGCCAAAGAAATACTAGCCAAATACAACAAGCGAGGAGGAACATGCCTCGATGACCCGTCTTTAGATCAATTCGTTTTAGAAGTTCTACAGTGGATGCTCTGGAATGGCACATATGGAAATATGCGCCAGTTTTCTTTTTGTTCCTATAAAGGCTGTATTACTTTGCCTTATGAATTAGAAGCAATAGAAAAAATTAAAATAGATGGTGTTATTGGAACATCTTTCGATAGATGGTTCGATTATCATACTGCAAAAGTTGATTTCAACGGCTGTCCTCCGGTGGCTAACGCCGTCTACGAAGACCCTAATTATTATCCAACAGTCTATAATGTCCCGGAAGGCGGCTCTCGCGTAGGTGTCTACGGAACATGCGAAGAGTCCAAAACCGCGTCTATAATAGTTAAAGGAATAGATCCTACAGGCAGAGAAATCGTCACAGTACATGACGGCCATCAGGTAGTTGGTGAAAAATTAATCATCAAAAAAGGGGAGATACGCTACACTCAAGCCGTATTCGCACAGATTACCGGAATCGTTAAAACGCCGACTGTTGGCTATGCAACGCTTCTTTGGATAAATCCTGCGGCGAATTTAAAAGGCTTTTTATCAGACTATTCACCATTAGAGGAGGTGCCGGCTTATAGACGATACCGACTAACCGATCCGCGGTGTGTTAATAGGGTGCAGGTCATAGCTCTTGGTAGAATTCGCTTAAAAGAAAAGTATACAGATAACGATATTATACCTTTTGAGTCGATCTATACTATCAATATGGCCGGCCAGACTATTAATCTAAGCGGTAATCGCGCCCTCGATCTCGCTCAAGCAAGTGGCAATATGGCTGCTGATATGATCGAGAAAGAGAACAGCTATAAAAAACCAGAGAATGGGAATCCGGTGGAGTACTTTCTCCCTTTATCCGGCGGAGCTATCCAAAATATAGTGGGAGGTGGTTTTTATGGCGGAGGCTTTGGAGGGCGTGGGCGCGGGTAAGATGAGAACTAACGGCGAATTTCGGTGCGGTCTTGACGAGGCTTGGCAAGATGACATGTTTGGAAAAATTACGGAGACGCACAACATGATGAACAGTCTTATAGAGCACACGTCACATTTACCTAAACTTACTAAAATATCGGATTCGATGACGACTATAGAGGGCGAACTTATAAATGCTGCGACTGGAAAAGATCATGTAAATACAAAAACTGTATTTTTGATTTTAAAAATATTTGGTGTTGTGATTTGTGGCTTAACAGCTGTGATAGTATATCTTTTGACAGGCCTTCATTTCGGATGGGTATCTAGTCTACATTAGGAGAATTAAGGGTGCCCATCTATAAACCTAGTACAAGAAAAGGCCCGGTCTTTTTAGCGCCCGAAAATAAAGGCGCTCCGGTTATCATTGGTCCGGACGGTACTAAATATACAGGGGTGCCGGCAAATCAAAGAGGCGGTCTTTTCTATAATGAAGGCAACTATCAGTGGGTCTTTCCGAATCAAGTTATCGGTTTACAAGACGCTAAAATACAATTCGGAGATGAGACCGGCAATATTGCCAATGGCGCTCAGGACTGGCGCGGAGATTTAAAAAACTGGGTTACAACAGGTAAAGGTTCAATAGGAGATCCTGGTTCTCAATCTTTTGGAGTGCCGGGACAATTCGCACCTGGTGCTATCGGATATGGATCAACACCCGCATACATTGGCGGTATGTTCCCGACTGTGGGTATGTCCCCATTAGCTCCTTATAGTTTTACCGATCCGATGAAGTTTGCTCAAAAGTTTGGCGCATTCAACAGAAAAGAAGCTTATAAAAATTTTGATGTTTCTAAAGATTTAGCTCTTAAAGAAGTGTCGACTGAGCTTTCTGCTCTTCAAGGTTTTGTGCCGGCAGCTGCGGCTCTTAAAAGAAATGAAACTTCTTTAGATAATGAATTTGCAAGAAGTGAAATCGCGAAAGATAATGCGTTTAATCAAAATCTGAGAACTGATCAAGTAAACGCGGTTCTTCCGAACGCACGAGCTGATTTAGACGCTCAAAGAACAAGGGCTAATTCCTTCGCTAATGGTAGAGTTCCTGATGCTATCCAAGATAGAGCTTTAGAATTAGGTGTTAGATCCGCATCTGCCGATAGATCTGCCGCCGGCGGCTTCGGAGCACAAAGTTCTGTCGCCAGAAAAGCATCAGATCTTCTTTCGGTTAATGAGAGAATTAATCTTTCAAAGTACGGTGATAGTCTGCTATCTGGTAATATAAATCAGGAAGCTAATCTGTTTTTATCGCCTGCCGAGTATTCGAAAGCCCAGGTCTCAAATGCCGGCAGTCAAATAAATGTTAATCCGTCTGTCAGTGTTTCTCAGTTAATTGATAGAAATATCGCTCAGATTAACGGACTTGCTTCAATTCCTGCCAGTCAAGCTCTTGGAAGTAACGTCCAACAAAATCAATTTAGAACTCAACAAACACAGCAAAATTCTCAATTTAATACGACCGCTCAAAATCAATTTGCATTAGATTTGTTCGGGTATAATGCGGCGTATGCAAACTCTGTGGCAGGGGCGGCCCAAACAAATACCAATACAGGAATTGCGCTAGATCAACAGGCGATGGCCCAGCAAATTACACAACAATACATGGAATTGGCGCAAGAAGCACAGCAGTTACAATCAATATTTACAGGTGTCGGCGGTCTATTCCAAAGTCTTGGAGGCTTGAAAGGTATTGTTGGGGCCTTTAGCGGCCTTTTTGGAGGTGGTGGAGTTGGGCCATCAGCTACCGCTCAAAGCATATTCGGTATAAATAGTGGAGGCTCTCAAGTTGGAAGTGTTGTAGGGACTGGAGTAGGGGAGTATTTCGGAGGGCCAGGAGGCGCGGCGGTAGGCTCTCAAATAGGTGCTGTTACAGGTGATTTAGTGCAAGACGTTGGAAGCGAAGTTATAGATAGTGTAGGCTCTGTTTCATGAAAAATGATGAATTAGAAATTAAAAGTTTAGCACTTCTTAGTATGGCAGGTATTTCTCATGCCGCACAGCCGGGCTACCGTCCCGCAGGAAATTCAATTACTGGAAGACAGGTTTACACCTCAGATGCTTTAGCTCGTAGTTTAGATTACACAGCAGGAGCAAAACTTATTCACGTTCTTGCTGCTTTTCTGACTCCCTTCAACGTGTTAACTGCTAAAGAAAAAGATGCTGTAAATCATTTAGCAAAAACTTCACAGGATAAGAAACTTATAAATGAGTTATCAGAGGATGCACAAAATAGAAATCTCTCCTCTTTTTCAAGGAAAATTTTATCTGCTGTAAAAGCAAATACAAATCACGCCGCGGGTGTAAATTCAGCTAAAAAACTCTATGACCATTGGGGGGTTATGAGTCCCGCGCAAAAGTCTTTAGCTATTGCAACTCTTGGCGTTCAGACTCACGAAGCTACAAAGTCAGGAGGTCCCGTGTGTGACCTTGAAATCATATCAGGAAAAGGGCAAAGCTTTACTGTTCAAAACGCGCTAGATCTTCTTAAAGAAGGTAAAAATCCTTATTCTTTAGTTCAAAATTGGAATCAAATAAGGCAACTCCATAAGGTATTTCATGGAAAACCTACGCCGGAGTCAATGGCAGATTTCGCACATTCGCACAATTTACTCGCACGTAACTCGCCGAAAGACCAGACTGTTCCTGGAGTAACTGCTAAAGACATTGCGAAATCAGGAGCTAGACCTGCGCCTCAATATGGCGTTGGGGCTTTGGCAGTTCCTAAAGGAATGCCGGACCAAAACGGCTACGGTACTGTCGCCCAAACAAATCAAGGAAAAATTGTAGCCCCGGAAGCCAATGCTAAAAGTGCTGTAGGCGCTGTTCAAGGATCTTTGGTGGGAACTGAGGCCGGAGACAGAGGTATAAGCTCAGGCGCTGTCGGTGTTTATAAAAAGTGGAATAAAAAAGACGCAAAATCAAAAGATAAAGGGGCAGAAGGCGGCAGTGCTTTAATCGCAGGACTTACAGCTCTTAAAAAATCCAATCCTTATCTTTATGGTGCCTTAGTTTCTTTTATTACAAAGTATTCACACACATCGGTAAAATCAGATAATGCTCTTTCTTACGCTGCATCCTTGGCCGGTATCGCTCTTGCTCGGATAGTAGCGGGAAAGTCCGAAGAGAAAGCTGATAAAGAAGGGGTCATGATTGCAAACAGAATAAGCGACTCAAGCGCCGCTGAGTGGGCAAAGTTACAAGTTAATTTAAAAGGGTATTACGCCTCTTTTGGTGTCGGCTCAAAAGCAGATGCTTATCAGCTATCTAACCAAGCTTATTCGGAAGAAAGAGTTGACGAATCAGATCTTGTCGCAATGCACGAGATTTTTGATATAGTGTATGACCAAAATGGGCTTGAACTAGTTGAAAGACTTATGAACGGTAAAGATAGAGGCTTAGAGATTGTAAGAGCCGGGGAAGATAATCCGCATAACACTATGACAGCGCACCAGGCGAATACTAATAAAGAGTCTTTAGCTCTTCTTACAAAAGATGAACTTCGCCGAAAAAATGCTGCGCGTTATAGTAAAAAAGCTGAAAACTCAGAAGAATCGACAGAGGGTGCGAACCCCCCACCACAAGAGGAAGCAGCTGAAGGAGAAGCGCCTTCTCCAGAAGCCCCAACAGCTCCTCAAGGTCTCGAAATGGGGGCCAGTGCATAAATGGCTGGATACCCAGTATTTCAACCTCAAGCTCCAAACATTGATATTAATTTGTTTGGAGAAGCCGCGACTGCCGGCGCTAAGTTAGGAACTGCAATTCCTTCTGCTACTACATCAATTATAAGAGGTGTTCAGGAAGGAATTGACTTTGAAAGTAAAATTGAAGCACAAGACGCTCGGACTCGCTTAGTAAATGCCGAAGCTAAAAATACAGAGTTAGCAGCTGAGAGAAATCAAGCAATTCAGTCTGCTGAAATAGCGGCGGATACCGCTAAATTAACTTTAGAAACTGATCAGGCAAAAAGCTTGGATAGCGATTTAGTTCAGCAAAATCAGTTTTTCGATCAATTTTCCAAAGCAAATTTAGAAGAAAAAGGTCAAATCCTTACAAGCGGAAATCCTGTATTTCTAAAAAATCCTGCAATGTTTAAAGAAGCTTTGCAGCAATATAGTTTAGAACTTTCTCCCAATGATCCTAAATTAGGGCAAATTAATAGGCTTTTAGGGCATGCCACCCTCGATGATTACTATCAAAAGAAAGCCCAAGCCTCGCAGGAAGATTTTGAAAAATCGCAAGCGGAAGCTTTTAATGGTAAAGGAAGAGATCTTACCGCTAAAATTGTGAATGGTCTTCAAGTACCGGAAGAATTAGCCCCCACTTCTGTAGACATTCTTGATAGACGTCTTTATCAAATCGATCCTGAAACTAATCACTTAAAGACTACAGAAGACGGTAAAAGTTTTGTAAAAGTAGATCCAGCTACAATATCTCCAGATCTTAAAGGAATGCTTAATCCTTATATCGCAGTATCCAATAGACCCGATTCTAAGGGGCTTGTGGTAGCTGATGATATTTCTAAAGAAGCAGCTTCGTCTTATGATAATTATTTAAAAAATAAATCCTTAGTAAGTGGTCAGCAATTACAAAATGCCAAAAGAATTTTTGATACCAAACTCGATGAAGAGGCCGGCAGAGGTAGAACTCAAAACACGTCTATTCCTACATTCAACGATGATAAAGGTTTCGGTAAATCAGAAACATTCAAACCGCAAAAACCAGAAGACTTTTTTCGTGCCAACATTAAGAATGCACTTCATTTGACAGATGAAGATGTAGAAACAGTTAAAGGGCCTCTAGATAAGCTCTATAATCTGTCTCGTGGTTATGTTCAAAATGTTCAAAATAGAAACGATCCTAATTACATAAAGCAAATTGCTGAAACTCAGAAAACCATTGCAAGACAGATTTCTGACAATCAATTCAGAAGTACAGCCGCAGTACAAGCTCTCTATACAAAATCACATGTAGAAGCTAATAATGATTTATTAGATGCGACAGCAAGACAAATAGACCCGGAAGACCAATATGGTGTCTCGGCTCTTTTTGATAGTCATAAAGTTTTATCTCCTGAAGATTTGTACTATAATAACTATGGTGTGTTGATATATAGAAGATTATCTGATCACACTTTAAAATCTAACACCATCGCAATGGACCAGCAAAGAAATAGGGCGCAGCATTCTTCGGTTTATCAGGATATGAATTCAAATCTTCAGCAAAAAGCAGCAGGAAATGGCGGGTGAGAATGCTCTGGATAGCGATTATTTAGACGCAACTATAGGGGCTGAGAGTAGCGGCAATCCTAATGCTACCTCTTATGATAAATACGGAAATCCGATTGCACGGGGTTTAACACAATTAACCGATAGAACAGGTCTTTCAGAGTTTGAAAAGTTAAAACAAACCGGGGAAATTTCTCAAGATACTGAATACGATCCTTACGATCCTGACTTAAATAAAAAAATAGGCGGAACTTTTTTAGCGGAACAGGAAGCAGAATTTAAAGATAAGCGTTTAGCGAGTGCTGCTTACAATGCCGGACCTTCCAGAGTTAAAAGTCTTTTGAAAGAATACGGTGATACCTATGAAGACATAGCCGCTTATCTTCCTATCGAAACGCAAAAGTACGTTGCGCGTGTTGCATCAAATTATAATAAATTAAAAGCTTCAAAAACTGATGAAGCTCCAACAGAAAATCCAAATGCATCACTGATTGACACAATAAAAACCGCTCCTGCAACAGCCCAAGGATTTGCAAAAAGTACATTAACTGTGACACAAGATCCGGACTTCGCGACTCTTCCTTTTAGCGACCAGGCGCAAAAAGTCACAGAGATTTATAATTCAAAAAATTGGGGGAAAGAGGGTTATAGTCTTTATAAAGATACTATGTCAAAACTTTGGGACGCGGCAGATCCCAACGAAATACCAGACATAAGTGAAATAGTAGGGGCACCCCCTGTAGTTCCGCCTGATCAGAAACCTAAAGATGTGCTTACAAAGTGGCGCGATACATCTGTTCAAAAACTTATTCAAAGAGGTCTTACTCCGGGATATTTCGGAAATAGGCTAGATCAGTATTTTGAAAACGCCACCAAAGCCGAAACAGAGGCGTATGATTTAAGAAACGAAGGAATGTTTAGCGCGGGAGCAAGTGCTACAGGAAATTTTGTAAGAAGTGCGGTAAAAGGGGCTATTAGTAATGTTACAGATGCCGCGGCTTATGCAACACGTTTAGCTTCAACCCCTGAAAATGCGTTCAAATTGGCACCAGATCAGTTAAACGAAGAAACAAAAACTGCTGTAGAAGTAGCTAAAGAAAGAGCTGATTACATTCAAAAGCTTCCAGAACTTTTAGGGAATCCTTCAAATGTTGGAAATTATGCGACCGATAAAAATGGACGACTTAAATTAAATCCGGACGGCACTCCTCAGTTAAAAACTCAAGAAGAAGCAATGTTGTCTTCAGACAACGTAGGTAGAGCTATCGGACAAATTGGATCTCTTCTTGCCGGAGGATGGGCGCTTAAAGCTTATGGTGCCTCGACCGCGGCAACTTCGGCAATCACCGGAAGCACAATGGCACTCCAACTTGCCAATAGTTCTTATCAAACAGTTTACAATGATACGAATGGGGATTCCAGAAAAGCTCTCACAGCATCCTTGATGGCAGCACCGATTGGTTTTGTAGGAGAGCTTGGAAATTTAAAAGTAATTTCTAAAGAAATTAGCCCAATTATTAAAGAAATGACTGCGGCTGATAAAGCTCTATATGTGGCAAATTCGCTTGCTAAAAGTACCGCTATAGGAGCAGGTGTTGGTGTCGGAATGGATATCGCACAACAAGGTGCTGAAATACTTCAAACTGGGAGGCCCTTTAATCCACAAAGAACGGAAAGAGCTGCAATAACAGGAGGTGTTGCATCTGCACTCGTTGGCTCAATACATGATTACGTGGCCGGCTCCGTGAGTTCCTTTGCCCAAGGAAAAATGCGCTCAATTGGGGATAAAGCACTAAACGATTTCAGGCAAAGCACAGATACAAGTCGAGTAATTGAAGTGCCGGCGGTTTCTAAAGACATTATTGAATCGTTCGGGATGGATGTAGTTTCTAACAACAACGGAAGTGTGACGGTTACGAAAAAAGGTGTCGTAGTTCCTGAAGGACAGCCCCTTTCTTCTTTAACAGAGTCTTTGAGAAACACATACACATCTGATGAAATAAAAGAGTTAGGTGCAAAGCAATCAGAGCTTTCAATTAAAGAAAAAAGAACTCCCGAAGAAGATTCAGCTCTTACGTCTTTAAATAAAGTTTTACAAAACGTAACAAGACCTGAATATCAAAATGAAGTTAAAGCGATTGAGAAAGCAATTGAGAATCATATTTCGGAAGACAAGGGAGCTTTACTTGTAAGAAGAGACCCGGCTACAAATCATTGGGAACACATAGAAGATGGTACGACTTCATTGAACCTTAAAGATTTACTTTTCAAAAAAGAGCCGGAATACACTAAAGATTTGTCTGATATTTCAAGCCTTAAAGTTTATGATGAAGACTTAATTAAAAATGAAGTTACAGATTTAGAGCCTATAAACCCCAAGGCTACTGAAGAGCATATCAATCTCACAAATCAGCTAGACAGGGTTAATAATGAAATAAGAGACCTCCAGAATGAAAGGGATTCATTACCTAAGTTAAAATTAACACCTTCTGAGGCAATTAATCCCAAGGCTACCGAAGAGCATGTCAATCTAACAAATAAATTAGGTAAAGTTAATAACGACATCAGGGATCTCCAAAATGAAAGAGACCTCCTTCCTAAAGTAGTTAAAGGTGAGGAAGATGTTCATGCGGAGAGGCGTGCTGAAATAGCTAAAGATCTTAAGAACAAAACTATAGAAAAAAGAAAGCTTCAATCGGAAGTAGAAAGAACCAGAGGCCCGCGTGACACAGAGCAAGCTGCCTTAGAAGCGCAGAAAAAAGCTGAAAGAGAAGATCCTTATCGAGAGAAAAGAGAAAAATTAAATGAGCAGCTTAATCAAAAAAATATAGAAAAAAGAAAGCTTCAATCTGATATTAGTAGAACTAAAGGCCCCCGTGATACCGAGCAAGCAGCTCTTGAAGCACAAAAGAAAACTCAAAAAGAATTAGAGAAAAGAAAAGCTGATAAGCAAAAGAAAATAGATGCTATCAAAAAAGCCGGAGAAGTTGGAAGGTATGATTCAAAAGATCATTCAATAACTTTAACTTCGCACGATACCCCAGAAGCCAAAGCGGAAACTACGGCCCATGAAATAGCTCACGGTGTTGCTAAAGATTTAGAGCTATCTAGTGAAGCTAACCGGGCGATTGACGATCATATAAAAACTTTGGAAGCGTCAATTCCAGTGTCTACTGTTCAAGCCTTAGCAGGAAAAGTATTTCTACCAAACAGCCGAAAGAGAGCTTTAAGAAATGTCCCAGAAAACGCGCCGGCCAATAAATTAAATCCCAAAGCTAAAAAAGCTATTATTGATAGAGGTGAAATCATAGCCAATCAAATTGGTGCTATCATGTTAAAACGTGCCGGCATTGATATTGGAGATTTTAAGATTTTACCTGAAATAGAGGCGAGTCTTAGGAAAACAAAGTTACCGGATGTTAATGAGGTGTTGAATCCTAAAAAAGTAGAGACTATTAAGGAGACTGTAAATGCCCAGGAAAAACAAACGACAACAGCGGCACCAAGTGTCCAAGCGCAAAAGAATACACAGGTCAACGTGGCTAGAGAGTCTTCGAATACAGGAGGAAGCACCCAGAACATATCTGTTCCTCCCGATAATGTTCCGCGCTTTAATACAGAAACCGGAAAAGTCGAACAGACAAGGTTCTCTAAAAAAGTAACCGAACAAAACCCCAATGTCCCAAAAACTGAATACAATAAAGTATCAGAAACTGAAGAAGCCATTTCTCAAGCTAAAGCACATATAGAAAAAAATGGTTTAGAAAAAACTATTAAAGATCTCTCAAGCCCCGAATCATTAAATGTAGATCCACGCACAAGATCTATTCTTACTAATGAAGTTTTTAGACAAGCTCAAGCTGAAGCAAATGCAAATCCAACACCGAAAACCCTAGAGACTGCAAATCTAGCTCGTCAAGTAAGAGAGCGTGCCGGTACTATAAGTGCGCAGTCTTTAGGGCTTCTTAGCCGTTTTCGAGAGGCCGGAACATTTGAAGATTTGATTGCCAATATAAATAGAGCCTATATTGATGCAGGCATTAAGCCGCCTGATTACACCCAGGCTATGATTGATGAGCTGCGCGGGCAGTTTGAAAAAGCAGATAAACTGCCTAAAGGAAGTCGTGCTAGAGACGCAGAAGTTGATTCAATTTTCCAAAAAACTTTAGGCTTTAACAAAACAAATTGGGCATCTTTTCTTTCAAAATACGCCCGAACAAATCTTTTGTCAGGCTTAGGCACTCAATTAGTAGTGGCAAATTCTTCTCTCTATATGGGGCCAGTTCTTACAGCACTTTCTCATCCGTTCCAAGGGGCGGGTTTAGTTTGGCGTGCTATGTGGCAAGCTTCAGGTTTAGCTCGTTCAAATGCCAGAGCGGTATTAGCCGGCGAAGGTGGTAAAGCACTTTTTAATGGTATTTTTGATCCCTCTCCTGTGGCTATGGGTCTGAAGCCTTCTGTGGAGTCTGGTTTTGCAAAGCTCTACAGTAAGTTTGGAGATAAGTTTTTAAACGCATTGGCCGCGACCCACACATATGCAAAAACACTTTCAGCCGAGGGGTTTTTAGCTCATAGAGGATTTCTAGAACTTAAAGAAAAGTATGGGAATGATCCGGCAAAGTTTAGCGCTGAAGTTTCAAAACTTATTTTAAATCCAAAAGATATAGAAGCTGCTAAAGCTCAAGCAAAGGCTGAGTATGAGAATTCTGGAATAACACCAAAGCCAGGTGTTATAGGTGCTCGTGCTTATGAAATACTTCGTACACAGTCTCACTCACCTGAGCAGCTATCGATTGCTGAAGACTATGCGAGAGGTGTATCTCATGCCGGCGAGATGGGGAATGTCACACATCAGATGGCTTTATCGTTTTTCAATCAGCCGCTTTTTACGCAAAATCCCTTAATGGCTCCTGTTAGGTTTATAGTTCAGCCTTTCGGTCGCGCTATGTTAGCACTTTCCGACTATGCGATTGATTATATACCTGGAAACCGTTTAATTGATCCGGCTATTAGGCGTCTTGGAAATGCTTTAGATTCCGCAAGAGGGGGCAAAGGAGATTTTTTTAAACCAAGGTCTGAAGCTCTTCAAACAAGGCTTAGAAACGCACAAGCTGTCGGTGCCGTTATGTCGGCAACTCTTCTAGGCCTTAGCCGCTCTGGTTTATTCCGAATAACAGGAGATGTTGAAAAATCTGATCTAGAGGGCGAAGGAAAAGATTTTGAGACAACTAAAGCGACTAATAGGGCTGACTTTGCGGAAGCGAAACAAAAAGGAGATCCGGAATACAGTATTATTTTCCCTAACGGATTTTCAATTGAGTATAAAGATTTACCCGGACTTAACGCTCTAGCTTACGGAATTTGGCACGTAAATAAAGCAATTGACTCTGGAAAGAGTATTCCGGAAACTGCTACTAAGTTCTACACGGGAGCTTTTTCTTACGCTATGCCTTTCTTAGGAGGTGGTACTTTAAATTCCCCTATCTACACACTATACAGAGAGCTTTTAAATCCGGAGACAAATTCTAACAAGGCACAAGATGCGCTGCAAGCAAGTGCTGAAAGATGGAATAAAATTAAAACTCAATCCGTCGATACGGCTGAAAAGTTTTTAGTTCCTTTTTCAAGTCTTCTTCGGGACATTCAGCAGGTATATGATGAGCCGGAAGAATCGCATCAAGAGCTAATGCAAAAAGCTTTTAGAAATGTTCCGGGTGTGGCAACTCTTATAGGTAGTCAAAACTCGGTTGACAGATTTGGAGACCCTATAAAAAGAACCGGATTAGAACATGTTCCTGGAGTACACCGGTTAATAGGTGAGGTTTCCCCTCTAAGCGGTGATGTGTGGGATAAGTTAAATGCTAAAGGTTTAACTGTAAAAGAGATGGGAAATTATATCAATTTCACACAATCAGACCTTGGCAGTAAACAGCAAGCAGAGGCTTATAAAAAGACAAGAGAAGAAAGAATTGGAAGTGCGTATGCCAGAACTTTAACACCGGATGAATGGTTGGACTTTAGAAAAACAACAGGACCGTACATAAAAGTAGTTGCAAATAGTATTGCGGATTCGAGCTTACCACACGATCAAGCTCAAGAACTTCTTACAAAAAGAATTAATGCGATTGAAGAGCAAGCTCTAAAGAGGTACGTCGCTACTGGGAAGTTTTAGCTATTCAACTCTTCTTATCACCCAAAAATCATGGCACATCCCACGCGTAATCACATCATAGGGCATATAGAAATATCCTTTATCACCCCAGCTATGCCCCCAAGAATTTCGGCAAATTAAAGTCTTAAGAACATCATTGTATCCTACACCTTCTATCGCATGACCGCCAATCGGTTTCTCTTTTTTGCCAGGAAAAGGCATTAAACCGGTTTGTGCAATAGCGTTTCCTTCAAAGCTCTCATACACAGTAAATCCAAATACAAAAGGAAATCCGCCGGCAAGACAGTTTTTAATAGAACGTAAATCAGGCCTTAAAGCCGCATAAGTTATCGATTGGTGATTTGTAGCTCTGTCATAACATTCCGGGTTAGGCTTTTTTGTAAACTTTTTAATATCATAAGGCCAACAAATCTCTTCGCACACACCAAGCTGTGCCACTGACTTAATACCATCTCGGATTTGTGCTCCGGCGTCATAGTCGACAGTTCCTTCCATTTCTCTTTCATTATAATAAATAAACAGGCGAGATGGTGTGATTGGCGGGAGTCCTGCCTTAATACGGCAAAAATCATATTGACCGGCAATCGCATTCGCAGTGCAGCTCCCAAGAGAGCCTTGATCGTAAACAGGCGGGCAATGATGCCTTAAGTCGACTTTTAAAGGGAGGTGGTTCGGGAATGTATAAAGAAATTTAAGATCTCTTTGATCGTGCGTATCTCTACGCCACCCGTATACTCTTTTCATATTTAAGCATCTCACTCACAAAAAGTTTACCATCTGTTGCCAAAAAAACTTTATCTTCTTTTACTGGAAAAGCTGCTAGAGGGATACTTTCGGTGATATCTTCCCTCCCAAGTAGACGACCGACATGTCTCACCATAAGCATATTGAGCACTGTTTCGCTAGGCTCAAAAGAATCTCCGATCAAAGTTTTAACGTCGATAAGAGGAAAGCCCATAGCAAGTGCTGTAAAAACCGGAATTAAAGCTACAGGCTCTTCCCCATTTGCAATGTGAAAAATTACAGGAAGGTTATTATTTTTAACGTCAGTTTCGATTTGGGTATGCCATTTAAGAAGGGTAGATTTCGGTAATTTTTTTGACTGAGTGCCTTTAACTTCTATATGAAAAGAAGGAAGGTCTGTCGACACCACATCAGAGTCGCCATTTTTACCACAATATTGAACCGATCTCGCAGCGTTAACGCCTAAGTCTTTTAGCCAATTGACAATGTTTCTCTCAACACGTTTGCCTTTTTGTTTATTATTGACCATTTTTTCTGACAGATGAGATTTTTGATTTTATAAAATCTTTATATGCTTGAGAAAGGTCTAGAGCTTGTGCGATGAAGTTATATGTGAAGTGTGTTTTAGAGGAAAAATCAACAGACTCGAACCATCGCATGGCGCTATACTTATTATCAAAATCTTCGCCTAATAGATCGTCAAAAGCCCTTCCCAGGACTTCATAGAGAAGTTTTTTCTCAGGAAGTACAGGATCGAATGTGTTTAAGTTTTCCCAGGTGCTTTGATTATGCGGAAGAATAGCGTCAAAAAGCGGTTGAGCTTCTGCAAAAAACATATCGTCTTCGAAAAAGTCTTCGCTACTTCTCTCTATTACCGAGGAGGTCAACACTAGTAAAAAATCCTAAAACTAAAGCCACTGCTTGAATAACGGGGACGAATGCTGTTAACTGCGGAACATGCTGCGCTGCTATAACAAGAGCTGAAAAAAACGCTGCTACTGTGGAAAGGTTAACTTTTACAGTGCCGGCCAGTGTAGCGTGCCCAATTCCTGCTATACCTAACCAAGATGCAATAGCTTGAAGAGCCGGTGCAAAAACAGCAAGACTTGGAATGGTTGTTATAATGCCGGAAAGTGTTTGGAAAAGAGCCGATAACTTTCGTTTAAGGCCTAAAGAACTAAGAATTCGAAGTATCCATTTGTGAATGATATTGCTCATCTTATTTTCCTTTTTTCGTTTTACGCTTCTTTTTGACACCTTCAGCGCCCGTTATTTTGCCTTCGTTAATCATACTATAGAAAACCTGCTTAACCTTCTTATCAGTTTTATAGGTTTTCTTCATATTTTTCATGATCTTACGACCTTTAGGTGTTAGCGGCATATTACTTTCTCTTTTTAATCTTCTTAACTACTTTCTTTTTCATGCGCTCAGCAAGAATGGATTTCGCTTGCTTAGAACCGGTCGCAGCTTCTGCGTCAGCTTGTTTTTGGGGAGACATTGTTCCGGAGGTTTTCATTTTCTTTTTCATACGAATCCTTAACTTAAAAAGCTCCCGGACGAATTTCCGGGAGCAGCTTATTTTGACCTCTCTAACAAATTGGCGAAGCTTCTACCGGCTTACCCGAAGTTTCAGTTTTAGTTTCACCTTTTGCTAAAGATTCTACCATGTTTGCAAGTTGGTTATGTGCGTCTCCTAGTTGACTTAGGTTCATTCCAAATTGTTGGAGTGCTCCTTGAATACCACCAATTGCTTTTTGAAGGTCAATTACTGTTAATGACAATTTTGCGATTGCAGCGGTTGTATCAAAGTATTCGCTAGTCTGATTTACCCCTGTTACACCACTCGCTATTGCCGGGCCTCTCTCATCCTTTTTTTCTTGACAGCAACCGTTCTCTTTCTTCATCTGTAATAGATTTGAGTTCTCTTCGTTCATTGTTTCTTTTCCTTATAAAAGGGAGATAATTAGACACATCATCCCCGCACCATTCTTTTAACTTATCCAAACTTGGGTCCAAAAGATAGTCTTTAGTTTTATGGCCGGCACCGATTCCTTCACGTCCGGGAAGTCCTTTCATTCCTATAACTAAATTTGACTCTGCGAAGAGTAAATATGGGATGCGGTTTTCATGGACTTGGTTCCATAAATGTATGTCAAAATACAATTCACCGGAGTTTACCGCGGCTTCTACCATTGGCAAAAGCTTTCTTTTTATAGCAGTTTGGCAAAGAGATGCATGCCTATAATTATGCATCTCTTTATGTCCTGGAAGCCCAAGATGGTAGTATTTCGACTTAGCTTCTCCGGCTATATCTGCGTACTTTAGAAGGTCCATCATGGTCTCTATGTAGTCTGGCTTATAGAGATCATCATCTTCTATGAAAAAAATGTAATCGCCTTTTACTTTTTTAAGGGCTAATTCCATGTTGAAACGCTGCGTATTAAGTCCCGGTATCCAGGTGCGGGGACCTCTAAAATGTCTAACTCGCATCATAGAAAACGCACACCCATCAGGGCCTTCACTTACAGTTCTGTCAGCTGGAAGCATTTCAGTGCTGTCATCTACAATTATCCACTCTAGATCACCTTGATAGGTTTGATCTTTAATATATTTTTCACAAAGTCTTAAGGCTTCCGGACGGCTTCCCGTACAGGTAATCAGACTTATTACTGGGTTTTTTACTCTTTTAACTAGCCGACTCAAAGCAGCTCCTTTTCGATAATAGTTTTTATAAGGGTTGAATACTTATCTTGAAGATATGTATCTGCTAAATCATTTCTGTCATGAGCCTTAAATCTTTCTTCTAACCTTTCCCCCACGTCTATAGCCAAAGTCTGCGGGTCTCCTAACTTTTTTCGTTCGATGTATTCAGCGTGTGATTTAGTATGATAGTGAGCGATTCTAAGAGAATTGCCCGTCCCGCCTTTCGTGATGGCATAGTCACGCGGAAGTGCCAGGCCTCGTTCATTGACTGCCGTGAAGCCGTCGACGAAATAAAATGAATGTGGATCTTTTCCAACTGAGAGCGTAGCATCTGTGCGGACAATGGATTTGACGTGGAGATTAGCATCAGATTGTCTTCTAGTGAAACGCTCAATGACAAGTCCATCAGTTTTCTCCGTATGTCCGTTCGAGCCAAAAAGGTACCAGTGCGCGGCAATCGCACCTATATTGTAAGTCGAAAAAAAGGTGACTGATTTTATAAACTCTTTTAAATCTGGGTAGCTGGTAGAATAAAGAAATTCGTCTACATCAATATAAGCTATCCATTCAGAATCTAATCTATGGCTATTCAAGCAATCCTGATATGCTTGTAACTGAATCGGGACGATGTACCTCCAATCATGCAATGACACTATACCTTTTTTTGAAAGCGTTTTTAGCAATTCAAGCGTGCCATCAGTCGATCCATTATCATAAATATAAAAATGCTCAACACCGACAAGCTTATGGAATGCAATCCACTCTAGGAGATACGGACATTCGTTCTTAACAACGGCGCAGACTGTAAGAAAGTACGGCTTCATGAAATAAGTGCGTCTGTATACATATGTAAATAGGCTTCAACAATAATTATTAAAGCCGCCACTTCGTTATCATTTAGCAAAACACCATCACAGCCTATACTGGATTTTAATTTCTCCATGCCGGCTAAAGCATTTTTATAAATAATTTTTTTCTCTTCTTCTTCAGTTGTCATTTAACTATTTTCAACTAAATTTTTACAAACTTCCATTAATCTTAATGCTGTATGTTCATCGATAATAACAACACTGTCATTTTGACAAAGAACTATACAATCACCTTTATCGATTATCGCAACTGGAAGGGGTTCTTCTTTACACGCGTCTTTAAGATCCGTTAGACGGATCGCGTCTTTTCGCCAATTAATCATAAACACTCCTCTGTTATAAATTCTCTAAAGAATTATAACAGTCTTTACACACATCTTCGAAAGAAATATTTGTACAAAGTAACTTAGATAGATCTTTGAAATTTAAAGCAAGAGGCGGGACGTTCAGTTTCTCGGCTACCGCATTAACGCGGCCAAGAGGGACTTTGCCTTTATCCCTCCAAATAGAAACTAATTGTTTTGAGGTGCCTAGTTTTTTAGCGACCTTAACAACACCTTCATGCTTTTCAAAAATAAAACTTATAAGCTTGGATTGTGGGCTTAGGGGCTTTTTCTTTTGAAACTTTTTTGTTTTAAGAGAGAGTCTTTTCATTTTTTACGAATCATAAAGCTATTAAAGTCGATTAAAATTCTATCTCCTAATAGATAGATCAACATAAAAGACCACCATATAGGAAAAGTTATAAGACCTAAAAGGCCGAGTAAAAATCTTTTAATCATTGTTCTAATTATAGTATAAATCATAAATAAAGTAAAATTTTTATTTACTTTGCCTCCGCCCAGTTTTTACCGTGGGACACTTGCACCAAATTCCGTGTTATTCCGTTAGGAAATACCGATAAAAAGCCTTGAACCATAGCATCTCGGAGACTGATACCTACTTGATCTATAACATCTGCGTCTGATGTACATTCTAGTATTATTTCGTCATGCACAGTGTTAATGAGCTTAACTGTATCCGGTAAATAATCAGGTAAAAAACAAAGAGACCGTAAAATTACCTCACTGGCACCCCCTTGAACCGGTGTATTCGCACTCGCCCCGAAGTAATTTTCACGAGAAAGCCGGCGAAGTTTCCCCAAAGGAGTTCTCACTTCTAAAGACATTTCACAGTTAGCGGCTTGAGTTTTTTGAAATTCAGTGTAACCAGAATACAGGGCGTGCCATTCTTTTACGGCTTCAAAAGATTCATCCAGGTTTAAGTCTACTTTATATTGCTTCTTTGCGTATTTCTGAAATCCTTCGGCACCTAAGCCGAATACTAGACCGAAATTTAAAGCCTTAGCTCTTTGCCTTTCTTCTTTCGTTAGCATGTCAACCGGCTTTCTTGCGGTGTTTGCAGCTGTTAAAGAGTGTAAATCCATACCTAAGTTATAAGCATTTAACATGTGTTCATCTTGTGAAAGCTCAGCACACACTCTTAATTCTATCTGATTAAAGTCAGCTACTACAAAAACATTACCCTTTTCCGGGATAAAGATACTTCTAAACTCAGGGTCCCGCGGCATATTTTGAAGATTGGGGTTAGAGCTTGAAAGTCGCCCAGTTCTTGCGCCGCAAAGTTTGTAATTGGTATGCACTCGTTTTGAGACTTGATTAATTTTATGCTGTAACTTCATTCCAAAGGTGGAGGATAGTATGGTGGCTTTTTGAAATCTAGAGAAAGGCTCAACCACGTCAAGCCAAGAAAATTCAGCAAATGCATTACTATCTGTTGAAAGTTTTCCGGATTCGGTTCTGGGCCATATAGTAAGGACATCAGGAGGCAAATTCTCATTAAGATAGTTAGCAATTTTATGGCTTGTAACATCATCTAAACCTGTGAGTTTAATTAAATCTTTTTTTGCAGCATATGCTTCTAACTTCCATTTCCCAATTAATTCCCTGTGCTTTTCTGTGTCAATTTTCATGCCATTTAGCTGCATTTTAGCCAAAGGGTGCTGAGCATCTTTATAGAGCTTATAAACTTCAGTTAGCCCATATTTTTGAAGACCTCTTACTAATTTTTCGGCTAACTTTAGCACCACTACAGCGTCAAGGGCTGCGTATTGTACCTGTTCAAAATTTAGTTCCGGCTGAAACCAATGCTTATGATCTATTTCTTTAAAGAGATTCATCTTAAGAAGCGACTTCGACACATCTTCAAGTCCGGCACTAATACCTCCGTCATCTGCGTAAAGAGCATGGTGCAGTAACTTTGTGGCCAAGTAGGTGCAGCCAATATCCACTTTTTCACACTTAAAGTTCTGGTAGCAATGTTGAAGCTCAAACATTGCGTTATGAGCTATTAGTTTTTTTTGTTCCAGAAAAGGCTTAAGCAGACTCTTATCGATATATAGAAGATCCAGCACAAGAACATTACGACCATCACAAAGCTGCACAAGGCGAGGAACAGAACGAAGAGGGTCCAAAGGTGCTGTAGTGTCATTTCTAAACTCCGGTAAACTCATGGTTTCTATATCGAAACCAAAGAGACTATCTTTTTCCATAAACTGAGAGAGCGCTTGCTCGGCTAAGGATTGGTCTCTAATGTACCAACACCTAATCGGTGTGCCGGCTAAATCTAAATCGAATTGGGATTCTTTCATAAAATGCAGGGAGTGTAATCAGGTTATCTATCTTTATAGTTTTACGAATGCGCATTCACTTCCTGACTACCCGCCGTTAAGCTCTCCCATAAGTAAAAAGAGGACTGTTTCAGAACGTCAAAGGGTGGGCTGGTTATTTCTCTTAGTCCCTTCCATCAATCTGACCTTGTTAGTTCATAGCAGCTCTTACGTATACAGTCCCCACAAGAAAAAACCCCACCTAAAACATCTAGGCAGGGTCCAATTTTATCTATCTATAGAAGATCCAAAGCCGCGGCTTTTCCTTTCTTTCCGCTCTTTTGAACTTCCGGAGGCGTGGTTGGCGCATCTCCGTTAATCTCAGTATCTTCTGTTTCTGATTCTACATCATCATCACTACATGCGTCAAAGAGTTCTACCGCGTCTCTCGCGGCTCCGGCGAATCTAACACCATCATCTTCCCAAAGCTGAACTGCTTCTAATTTGTAGGATATCCCGTGCGCTGTAACTATAGGATTTATGACAAAGCGAACCTTGACACCGCCTTCTATAAGACCGGGTTCGATTATCTTTCTTTCCTTATTTACAACTTTTACAGGATTTGCGTTTCTCGCAACCAGTACATGACAGCCTTTTGCGAATGGATATTTTTCTAAATCCATCTCATCTCCGTCACCATTTTTACCGAACAAACGACATCCGCCAATAGTGGCCGCACGTTTATGATTAAAAAGTTCAATCATTTCATCTGTCATATTTTTAATAGTTTCACAAAACTTTATAACTGACGGATTATCTTTTTGTAAAAAAAGAGTCTGTTCATATCTTGGTGCCCCTTGTTTCTCCCCTTCTTTAGGAGGAGGTGCAGCTTTTGGTTTAACAAGATTTGGCCAACCACCTCGACCGATTGGGGTTGGAATTGATAGGCCGTAAACGTGCCCATAGGTTGGATGCTTATAATATTTTCCCATTTATTTCCTTTTTTATTCTTCGCTTTCTATGTTGTTTAATAGTTCAATTTTACTCATTACCGCCGGACGTGGATCGTCAAGAGGCACTAAGCTAATTGGAGTCTGACCCATAACCGTGAAGGAGTCAACAACACTTTTACTTTCTTTTGGTGCCATGTGAAGAGCGAGCGCTTTTTCAAGCTCTCCGATTCCTTTTAGTTTTTTATTGTAAGGATCAATTCCAAACTTTTGGCATTCTGTTTCAATAACGTGAGCTTTACCTTCATCCATTTTTCGTCTGGGCTTTCCTTCCACAGCTTTAATATTCGGTAAATTATCTCCGTTATAAAGCTTTTCTAACACCAGCTTTTTACAAGCCTTAACAAATTCTTTTAGTGCTTTCTCGTGAAGGACAATATTAGTTACAACACTGTCAGAAAGCCTACTTGGCTCAGGGAATTTAAACTCAGAAGGATCAAGTAAAGCTAAAGATGTTTCCTTTGAAAGGGATTTTGCGTAGGTTTCGCAGTGCGCTTGTGCGGGGCAGTATTTACAATGATTCCCAGCTTTAAATTTAGCTTTTCCAGAGAAAACTTCTTCAGCAAGCTTAAAGAATTTTTTCTCCCAAACGTCTAATTGTTTTCCTGTGAACTTCGTTTCTCTCCACTTTTCACCTTCTGAAAACGGCTGGTAAATGGCGCAGCGAACATAATCTAAGTCTTTCCCGCCTTCTCTTATTTCTTTACGAAGAGCGCAAGCATAAGCTGCTAATTGCGGGTTTTTTTCAGCTTCTACATGAACGCGACCAGTTTTAAGGTCTGCAATGAATCCATATCTTTTTGCACGCTCATCGGTTGAGACTAGCCAAAAATCGGCGGTTCCGTATATCGAGAATTTATCCGATAGAATTAATTTATCTTCTAATCCCCAGGCTTTCCCGGTTAAAGATTGCTCAAAGCATTTTTCCCATACAGAATTAACCCATCCCTTTATAGTATCTTCATCATCTTTAAGTACAGAAACTATTTTGAAATCTTTGCTTGGTCCTTGTAATTTGATGTCTAAGGCTAACCTTAAAGCTTTTTCAGCTTCTGAATGTAGACGTGTACCAAGCTCCGCCGCTGGTCCAGCCGGTGTAGACGGAAGTTTCTCTTTTAAACCAATAGCGCCACTACAATGAAGGCCTATGTGCATGAACGAAGGAGACAGTATTGCGTGTTCTCTATTTTCTTGGTTCATCGTCTAATATTCTTTGAAAACTTAAAATTGCGTAATCATCTTCTAAACCCGTAAAGCCTTTAAGCACATGAGTTATAGTAGCGGATGCACTTCTTCCTGTTAAAATTCCTTTATCTACAGGATGAAGTTCTAAAAGAACTAATTTATCACCTTTTTGAAAATCTCTATCATCGAATCTAAGTTCGGCTCTTTTGTTATCTCTTAATATTTCTTCAAAAAAGCCTGATTGTATTTTTAGACTATGAATTTTCATTATCCGCCCAACACACTTTTAAAATCCTTACTCCTCTCAATAACAGCTTCAATCATTTCTTCATCGATTGAATTTTCGACTACAAAGTAATAAATATTTACGTGGTTTTTTTGGCCAATCCTGAGGATTCTGGCAACACTTTGCTGGATATCGGAGGGTATCCAGCTATACTCCCCAAATAGCATAGTCGAGCTTCTGGTGAGTGTGATGCCAATTCCCGCTGCTTGGATGTTTCCGATAAAGCAATTAGTTCCTCCTTCTTGAAAAGCTCTAACTGCCTGGGATCTGTCTTTTTCATTGGTGTCTCCTGTGATTACTACGGGGTTAAACTTTTTTAGGCCTTTTTTTAGCTTATTGGCAAACTCTCTATGATAACACATTAAAACAGTCGGTATGCCCTGGTCAAGTAAATTTTGACTAAATTCTAAAATGGCCGGCAGTTTCTTTATTCCTTGCTCCTTCCGCCATGTACTAGAGCTAACAGGCGGGACCGGTCTTCTGGTAGGATGGTCTGACTTAAAAGAAGCAATTACTTTTTTAATGTATTCTTTGTGCGCTTTTTCCTGTTCAGCCGTCATCTTTACTGCCAAGGATTCGGGCAAAATGATTTTCTGCCAAGTTTTATCAGGTAACTCATGCCCCACAGTTTCAAGAGTTTCTCTTATAAAAAAAGTTGAGCGGATAATTTTTTTAAGTTGTTCAGCATTTTTTACCCCTTCAAACTTAGGTCCCCAAGGAGTGCGCTTCACTTTCGTATAAGTATTTGCAAACTTCCAGTAATCCTCAAAGTGTTCAGGAGCCAGCCGGCTAAACAAAGTCCAGCAATCAAGAACAGATTGTGTGAAAGGGGTACCTGAGAGGCAAATTTTATAAGGAATTTTGGGCCAGAGGTGTTGGAAGATAGCTTGAGAGCGGAGGGTTTTATGATTTTTAACTTTGTGTGCCTCGTCGAGTATTAGGCAGTCAAAATGTTGATTGCTTAAATCTTCTGCATTTTTTGTAGCCATTTCATAGGAAACTATTTCAAAGCGATCTTTTTTGTGCGGAATGAATTTCTCAATCTCATTCCTCCAAACTAAACGCACAACCGCAGGGCAGATAATTAAAATGTGAGAATAATTTAACTCATCGCAAACCGATAGTGATTGAATAGTTTTACCAAGCCCCATTTCATAGGCATTATAAACTCCTCGCCGAGACTGTATAATTTTCATCATGTCCCATTTAGCTTGTGTTTGGAAAGGTAGGAGTTCCATTACCTAAACACCACAATCATGGAAGGAAAAGGTGCTGAGTTTTTAGAGTCTCCGAATTTTAGGCGGCCTTTAAGGAACCGGATTTCAACATTAATCCACGGTCGATGAGAGTGTCTATCCCAAATATGTTCATGAAACCAAACTGTATCAGTTCGTGCAGGGATTAAAAAAACACTTAAAGCATTCTCATAGAAACAAGACTTTGCTCCTTTATTTAGCCAATCCTTTATTTGATTTTTAGAATAAGGGGGATTGCAAAAAACTCTTTCTCCTTGCCAACTATAAGACAGTCCATTATTCATAATGTTATAGAACTTTTTACACTTAGCATTCTCTTCAGTAGCACAAGGATCTAATGTAAATTTAAACTCATCATTAAGCTCATCGAATAAGTCTTGCGGAGTACTCCACTCATCCGACGCACTACTAAATAGTGTTTTCTGGCCTTTCAAGTAAAAATCCTTTTAACCTTTATCCAAAAAGCTTTAAATTTAGAATTATTACAGCGCCAACACCGGCCACCTACACGAGCGCGGTAAGCGTCACAAAGCTGGCAAATATGAAGACTATTTAGACTGTTCACAAAAAGCCTCCAGCTTCTTTTTTAGGGCTTCTATTTGATCACAGAGAAGCTTGGCTATCGGCCCAGGTTTAATGCCTTCTGAATATGCTAATTCAGTAGCTTCCTCTAATAAACTTTTCTTCTCCTCCTTTCGCGGCTTGATTTCTGTAAAGCTAATCCAATGACCTACGCTCTCCTTATAGCCGCCGTGCTTTCTCGCTTCTTCTAAAAGCTGATCCAACTTCTCCCGTATGATGATGCTTGGTCGGCGGACGGCGGAGACCTTACTATCCGGATGCCAACTTTCCTCAAGCTCGCACCAAATGCCCGCTTGAGCATCTTTCACCCAATCCCCCGGCTTCAAGTCAAAGTCTTTCAGTGTGTATGTCATTACCAAAGGTCCTCCGTGTATAAAGTTCCTGGTGTAGTATCGGGTCGTCTAAGAATTTGCCCCGCCTTATCAGCTATTTTGTAAGCTTCAGTCCGGTTCACAAACTTATTCTCGTCCGTCATAAATCCTTGTTCACCATTCGCCAATTCACCCTTAGGTAGCTCCATAAAAACATCGCAGTGCCGATAAGGTTGCGGGAGAAAAAATACCCTACCGCTCTCATGTTTAATTGCCGCTGCTACTATTTTCACTTTGAACCCTCCAATAGTGCTTTTAGGTCGCTGAGTTTGATGACCGAATAAATCTCCTTGCCCCTACCATCACATTCTAAATCAACATTGAACGCCTTCCCCTCCGCCTCCTTCACCATTTCTTCGCGCCCTTCTGTCCAGCCATGCTTAACTGCATTAATTATATCAGTTTTAATATAATCTTCTTGTTGAGGTGTTAGCTTTAATTCCTCAAGAAAATCTTTCATTTGAACTAAGCTTTCAAACGCCTCTGCCGCTTCGTCTTTGGTCACTTTGAACCCTCCAATAATGCTTTGAGGTCGCTGAGTCGGACGACTCTATCAGGAATATAGCTACCTCCAAGCTTATCAATGCAGAATGATAATTGAGACGCCTCCTTAACCATTTCTTCGCGCCCTGCTGTCCAGCCGGATTTGTATCCTTCAGAAATTCGACGTTTTATGTCTTTAATAACATCAGTGGGGAGTTCTTGCTGTGGATAGCCTGGTTCCTTAATGGCGGTAACTTTCCATTTTTCTGCAAATGCTTTCGCCGCTTCGTCTAGTTTGGTCATTTTGGTTCCTCGGAATAATAAGTAGGCTTAGATGCTGGTCGCGGGTCTTGTCGATAATCTCTAAAATTGTCAGACCATCCAGTTCCGGTCTTTCCGCATGAGCATTTATAAAAAAACTTTGTGCTATATTGTAATGAAGAACCATAATTGACTTGATTCAAGCAAAATATCTGACTCGCGTACTTTTCCCACTTATGCCAACCCATTTTACAAAGTAATTTTCTAAGCATCCTTCTCCCCCTTCTGTGCGAGCCAAATATGAAATAGTGGATTTACCCATTCTATATCTTTGTGAGCGATCAGCTCTAAAGTTTCTGATGGATTATGCGGATCTACAACTAATCTCGCCGCATTCCAAGCTTCCTCATGCGCTGCGGCTAGTTGTGCTTTGAGATTGGCGATAGTCTCGCGATGCTGCTCATTTATTTTCATGACTCCGTTTCTGTCGTTGGTCACGATTTCTAGTTCTTGCTTCAGCGCGGCGATTTCGGATTGGTAGTTTCGAATGTATGATGCACGAAAGGTATAGAGATCGGCCTCTTTATCACATACCGGGCATTTACCATGCCACCAGCCGCCACCTTCGGTTGTTACAAAACCAAATTCACCTTTTCGGCAATCATCGCAAACTCGGATATCTTCATTCATCTCGCTTCTCTCCTGGTTGTTCTGCTGGTAATTTATCCATAACTTGAGCCGCGTCTGTCACTCCTTGCAGATATGCGGAAGCTAATAAATCAGGAAGTCCTCGCAGTATTAAACAATATTTACTGAGCAAGCCTTCTGTTCGCTTCCTAGCAAATTCAATAGCGCCCTTTGGTGTTTCTTGTAGGCTGTAACTCATTGGCCCTCCTATTCTGCGGGTTCATCTAAAAAAACTAATTTGACTGGGCGGATGCGCCAACCGTTCCTTTCTGCCATGCAATCGAATGCGGCTTCTTCTTCGAGTAGCTCATGCACAACTAGCGTTAATTCGTTTATGCGGATGGCATATATGCCGTTCTGCACAACGCCCCTCCACGTAGCCACAAACCCATCAGGCTTTTGCTCATTTGATAGCCTTGAATGCTTTAACATATGAGCTACCAATGGTTTAAGATATGAGCTACCAATATCTCCAAGTTCTTTACCCGCTTCTTAAGAGCGTTAATGTTAATAAACGTGGCGTCTTGTTTGTTTCGTTTCTTCTTGCGTTTTGGTTTCATTTTTTCTCCGTTTCTGGTTTGATAAAAGTCTCAATCTTTTCCTGGATATCATCGATCAAAGCGCAGCAAATTTCATTATCGCTCATTAAATTTAGTTCAAGTAATCCTTGACGCTTTATTTTTAAATACGCCTCCATCTCCTTAAGTATCAGCTCGGCGGCGAAAGTGGCACCTATTTTGATACCGCCTTGCATGTCGTCAGCGTCACCTTCGTGAATATCCGACTCATCATAATACTTACGAATCTCAGCTCTCGCGAATGTCTCAACCTCGTCTTTAAAGCTCATCAATCTCTAATCCCTTTCATAATCGCCATCTCCAAATCCGTTAAATCCCATTCAGCAATGACGGCGTATAAACTTCCAAAAATATGCTTTAACAAATAAGGATCTCTATCCGGCGGAGGCCTATTGTTATGCCACTTCTCTACTTCCCAAAGGATATGGTAATTTTTAAGAGCATGTTCCGGCCTTACGTTCGCCGGCACTAATGGAATTTGTGCGTAACGTGAAGATTTCTCTAAAGCTCCGGAGGGCGGTTCGATAAAAATATTGGTAGAAGAGGGTTTATTCCAAGAGTGCTGCGAATCGCAACTAAAACACCATAGATCGCCTCTGGCTGAAAAAGTAACTCTTTTCTTATCAGCTCTCCCGATTGCAAGTTTTGGATAGCCTTCAACATCAAACGGGCATCTTAAAAAAACCTCTGTAATGTCTACTAATGGCCGGCCTCTGGCCATTTCTCTATAACCCTTAATTGCCGATTCGTATTCTTTCTCAATCGCGGCTGAAATATTTTTATGCTTTAAAGCTGAAAGCTTTGATTTGTAGGCTTTTAGTTTCTTTAGAGCTTCGTCTTTATCTAGTTTTATTGTGTGTATGTTCATTTTGACTCCTTTAGTTTTCTAAAAACAGCTTCTATCTCGTGAATCTTAACACCCTTACTTCGGTCTTTTTCAAAAAGCATTAAAATTTCAACTTCCGCTTCATCTATTCCGGCTTTTCTTCCCAAAACAACACCGACATCTTTCCCTACATGAAAGCCTTCAAAAGGATTTTTCTCGCCTTGATAGCGAAATTCCATCATCTAGGCACCGCGAAAAAGACCATTAATTTATATTGAAGCCAGGGCATGTAAGAAGCCAAAAATGCGATTAAATGTAAAACTAAAATAGCTACTAGAGGCAGCATCAAGAAAAACCAAATAGTAGGCGCTCCTCTTTTATCTACGAATTTCATTTTAATTCTTTAACCTTTTCAAAACATTCTTCACAATATTGTTTCTCTCTAAACTGATAAGTGCAATCGTTACAGAATTCATAGCCGCATTCCGAGCAGAGATAGTCCTCAATGTCACCATACACCACAAAAATTTCTCCGCACCCCATACATCTGTAGTCTCCGTCTTCTTTCATTTTCTTACCAATAATTTTACAGTTTCTAAAAGCTCATTCGCCGGGCACACGACACCTCTTGAAACTCCAATATCTTCCGGTTCGACCTTACCTCGTTCCGAATCGTAGGCATTAATGCTGCACCACTGTTCCATGTGGGAGACAATTAAGTCTTTACAGAAATCAATGCCTCTTAAAAAATCCCCCACATCAAAGACTTCGCCCCACTCTTTTTCAAGTGCCTTAATTTTAGTGTCGAGTGTTTTATGGAATGTTGTCACGAATGTCCTAGACCTCCAAAAGGTAGCGGATTAGAGTTTTCTATAGTTTTAACCCGCTCCGAGAGCTTGAAAAGGATTAAATACATTAAATCAACGGCATCTATGCATTTTTCTTGCAAAGACCCTTTCTTAATCACTGTATCTAAAGTTTCTAAAAGTTCTGTTATCTCATCTTTCATACCGGTTCTTTAACCTCTTCTTTAGAAATATTTTCTTTTGGGAACCTTTTTTCTTTAATAGCGCGAAGTTCCGAAAGAGTTATGTTAACAGCGATTTCGATTGTTTTAATCGAAAAATCAACCATAGATTCCGGCAGGATTTCCAGTAATTTATAAAGCATAAAAGTTTCATCGTTAGGAAGTGCCGCGTCTCTGATGCTTGTAAATAACTGCATCTCGCTTGGATATTTTTCAATAAGTTCCCGCGCCATTTGATAATAAGCTTCGTCAGCGCCGGCGGCTTTTACTCTCGTTGTTTGTTCTTCTTTTTCTGCAAGTGTATTTTCCAATGTTTCTATCAAGTCTGTAATTTTCATAAGTTTTCCTTTTGTTAAATAAAATTTAAAAATACCCTCCCACTATTTCGGCAAATCCCACCTCGATGGGAAGTTTATTTTACACCTATGACAGTGAGAGGGTAAAAATTAATTAATTAGAACCTCGCAATTTCGGTGACCATCATTATTAAATCTCTAATTCTTGCTTCTTCTAAAAAGACATCTTTCCCGGCAGCTTTGGTCGCTTTCTTATCGAGATACTTTACACGGTCAGCGTTATGCGATTGTAAGAGTGCCTTGATATCAACTTCAAAAAACAACTCTTGATCGGTTGAATCGGTTAAACCTTCTTCGCCTTGGTAGATAATGGCTTTGTCCAAAGGCACATCGGCACTTGGGTCTACAATAAACACCTTAACAATTCGTCTTCCAACTTTTTCACTCATTTTTGTTTCCTTTTTTTCTTCCGGCTTATTTGCCCCTAAAATAGAATCTGATCCATATTTAGCCACCAACCAATTCGCGTCTGTTCTAGGTGTAGAATCGGTGTACATAGAAAGGCCTCTTTCATTCGCTATAACACCTAAATCAACAGTAGAGCCGCTGTACGTATTGGACACATTTGAAAATTGATTTATTGTCGGTAATTCTGTCATATCGGCACCTTTTTGTTTTCCATCCACCAAACCATTGCTTTTAAATCTTCGAGACTATAAGTACCATCTAATGTTACTGTTGTGCCGCCATGCCAATCCACGTAATGACCTAAACTGTCTAAAGAATTATCTGGTTGTATTGCATACTGTAATATTTCCCTGGCTTTTTCTTCATTCACTGTTTCTTCTCCTCATACTCGTTTAACTCCTTAGCCAGACAATTCCCTAATGTGACCGCCGCGTCATCAAGTACTCTGTCTACCAACTTGTCATTCACAAGAGCCGGATAATAGACCACTAAAATAGTAGCGGCTAACTTATCTTGAATTTGCACGTTTATTGATTTTGTTTCTGTTTCAAATGTCATAAAAACTTTTAAAAAAGCCGGTCTTTCCCGGCAGTCAGAAATTTTTTACTGTGCCAAGGTCTTTCATCCCCTGTAGCCTATTTATTTATAGAGGCCCGTCACGCTCCTCTACCGGTTTTAAGTTCCGGCAAACTTTTAATTACACACCACGAGTAATTATTTGTTCTTTTTCTTAAGTTCTTTATCAATAGCAATTTGTTGTAGTGTTACTTTATCTTCCACATCAGAAATTCTATCATGAGCGTGACTTAAAGATTTGGCAACTTCGTCAACTTTACTCTCAATAAATTGAAGCTCAATGTGTCGAAGCGCCGGCGGATAGCCGTAAAAGCCTATGTAAGTGCAAAGTGCTGCGACTAGTAGGGTAATAGTATAGGAACCCCACCGGAGGAAAACACCAAGCTTAATAAAAAATCCCGGCTCTCTTCTTTCTACTTTCTCTTGGTAAATATTATCGTCACCAATTGTGCTGGCGTAAGAGTTAGTATTAGCCAAAGCGTTTTGCATGGCATCTTGCATATTTTTTTCAGTCAACTTCAAAACTTTTTTAGGTGTTAATGTGTTCATGATTTTCCTCCGTAAAGGTAAAGGGGCTTGCATAAACACCTGGCCGAAGCCAGGCAGCGAAATGATCGCTTTAGTTATGCTCGCGTACTCGAAGCACTAAGCCCCATAAGTTAAAATACCCTCCCACCATTTCGGCAAATCCCTCCGTAGAGGGAAGTCACTCATAGCAGCCTTATAACAGTGAGAGGGTAAAAATCTGTTCACTTCTTATACTTCTCCGGCACTTCATAGCCTGTTGTATTCTTCATAGTATTTTGCTCTTCAAAACCTATGCAGACCCGGCCTCCTCCTGTGCTTCCGCATCCTGTCAAATGAGATGCGCACATGCACATAACAACGGCCCAAAATACTATAGTAGCGATATCCCCAATTACAGCTTTAGTTTTGACACGATAACACCCCGCATCAAAGTTTTTGTTTCTTTCCATAACCTTCATCTCCTTAAAACCGCCAAGACAATTCCCGGCATTTAAAACTAAAACGTGTATTGGCTGACACGCGGCAGTGGAGTTAAAATTCCCGTAACATGATATCTCCCAATTAAGTACGGTAAGCTTGCGTTACCCTTAACGCGTTTCATCACAAGCACTAAAACGCTTTGGCGGTAAACTTTAAACCCCCGTCACTTTCACAAGATGAGCAAGCTCCCGAAACCGGCGGAGCGTTTTCAATTCTTCTTTTGTTAGCTTCTTTTTCTGGCGAAGCTCATAAGCTTCTTTGATGTAAGATTTACACATTGCGGCTGCAACTTTCTTTGAATAGCTATTCATGGTGTTCCTTTAAATTAAAGTTAAAAGATAATGCATACAATCCAAAGACACATGAACTAGTCCTATCAATATACAAAGACCAATCGGTATTGATAAAACTAGTAACATTATAAAAACAATTCTTTCTAAAGTATCCATTGTGATTCAACAAGTATCACAGAAGATTCTATCGTGTCAAATTAATTTTTACTTTAATTCTTTTTTCTTTTTCTTGAGGCTATGACCGAGATCATGCTATCCTAGAAAGTCCGGGGCCGGGCAGTCAACAGAAAAAGTTAAGAGCGGGAACAAATAAATATGGGTACTTTAAATCTTAAAGATATAGAATCATTCTTTAAATTTTTAAGCACCCAAAAAAACCCAGAATCCGAAATATTCACCTACTGCCTATTAGACCTTCAGTCAAAAGACGTTATACCTGGGTGGGGTGTAAAGTTCGGCATCATTGACGAAATAATTCATACAATCACACTAAAAGACAACCAAAACTCGGGCGGCTTCACCCTTCACACAACGCTAAATAGCACCAAGCTTACAGGTCGGAAGACTAAAGATATAGAAGGTGTACGCGTCCTTTGTGTCGATTTTGACCGCGTTTTACCAAAAGAATCACTAAAGCCACTCCTTTTAGCCAATGCTGTGCAAATGGTAGTCGAATCAAGCCCCGGTAAATATCATTTTTACTGGAAGATTGACCCATCAATTCCGCTAGATTTATGGCGCACATATCAATTAGGGCTTAATCACTACTTTGGCGGTGACACACAAATGGCGGCAATCGGGCACACCATAAGAGTACCGGGTGTACAAAGAATAACGAAAGAAGGTCAAGCGTTCATGCCGGCAATTGTTTATATGGCGGGAGAATGCCCGGCTTTGACGCAAGAGCAAATAGTAGGGCAATTCCCTTGGATAAAAGAGAAAGCGGAGGAGGCCGAAAAAGTAATAAAGAAAAAACGCCGGGAAGTTGCTCGGACAGTAAAACAAATAAGACTTGGAGCAAATGAAATTCCTAAACTCATAAAAGCAGAAGACAGAAACAGCACGCTATTTAGCCTAATATTCGCCAGTGTCGCCGATCATCAAAGCAGTATTGATATAATGGATGCAGCGGAAGTTTTAGGTATTAACTACAATGAAGCTTTAAAAGATCATCCAAAAGGACCATTAGGATTAGATGAGGTCAAAAAAACCTGTGAATCCGCATTCGAGCGCGGCCTTGTAGCACGGGAGAAAAGAAAAGAAAGGGAGAAAAGGAAGATGGAGCGGTTGGGGCGAGTATTAGGTAATGGCGTTCACGCGGATATGGGTACAAACACAAGCACAAATGGGTACCACCAAAACGGGGTGGAGGTGTTAGCGGCGAATAATAGGTTTGAGTACAATTGGAGTTCCGGCGATTTGTTGGATTCACCTTACACCGATTACGGAATTACTGAGCGCGTTATTCAACGGTTCGGAAATCATCTGATTCGGACGGGTGCTATAGTGTATGCGTTTGATAGACGAGAATTGGTGTGGAAGTCACAAAAGGGGTGCCCGACCGTAATACACGATTACGTGGCTGAGGTATGTAGGGAAGTTGTGAAAGAAGAAGGGTTTTTTAATTCTTGTCGGGGTGATGACGGGGAAATTTCGATTGCCAAATTTGAAAGAAAAAAAGAGCGGTTACTTGGAAATGCTTTTTTAATGCAAGCGGTTAGCGTTGTTTTGTCTTCGCCAAAATTAGAGACAAAAAGCATTCAGATATTTGATAACAATCCTTACCTTTATTATTTGCAAAACGGTGTCATAGACTTTCGAGCAATAGACATAGGAGTAGTACGGGCAAAGGCGACTGATTATTTACTTAGGCGCGCCGGGTTTTTATATGACGCGGCGGCGGTGTGCCCGGCATGGGAAAAGTTCTTATTAGAAGTCTTTGGCTCTAATGAGGCACCGGAATCAATGGTGTCATTTATTCAAGAAATATTCGGCTATTCACTAACAGGTGATGTTGAAGAGCAAGCACTATTCTTACACAGCGGGGAAGGTTCAAACGGTAAAAGCCGCGTTTTGTATGCCCTTGGACGGCTCACAGGTGATTATTCTACGCGCTTACAGAGCAATGCACTAACCAAGTCGAAAACATCCGTTGGTAAGGAAATAGAGCGAATAGGGGCCAAGATTGAGGGTAAAAGAGTTGTCATAATTGATGACTTAGACACCAGGACACAATGGAACGATGGATTAGTTAAGTGCTTGACAGAAAAGACAATTGTTTCGCGGCGCTTGTATGAGGAAGAAAAGGATATTCCTAATAGGGCTAAGTTTCACATCGCTTGCAACGAAACCCCGGCGGTCGATGGTAATAGTTTCGCGATGTTTAGAAGGGTGTCGATTATTGAGTATAATAGGACGTTTAAGCCCGATGCCGCGAAGCTGAAGGAAATAGACGCTGCGATTGATAGGGAGATAAGCGGCATCTTCAATTGGGCACTAAGAGGGTTAAAAAGGGTATTAGAGCGCGGATCGGTGAGCCGACCCGAAGAGGTATTGACGCGTATAGAGGATTACAAGGAAGCTAATCAGGGAGCTGATGTTTTAATTCCTGAGATGTTTGAGGCGTGTTTAGAACACGAAGAGGGTGTAACGATAAATGACTGTGTTTTACACGCCAATAAATTTGCACACGAACGGGGTTATATCGGCACGGTGTTTAAAAATGAAAGCCTTGGGCGTGAATTAATAAAACAAGGATTTTTGATGCGTCGAAAGATAAAGAACAAAATAAAATATCGTTTCTATTTGGTAAGACCCATAAGTGCTAATAATAGAAACCCAGTTGATACACTATAACAAAAAAGCAAAAGAACCGGTCCGGTCCGCCCATCCGGTCCGGTCATCTGGTCCGGTTGACCCCAATAATACCCTATACTTATATATACCAGACCACATGGACCGGATAATATATAGTATAAGTTTTATATAGAAATATAAGAAAAGAGAACAGTGTTATTGCGTTTGAAATTTGTATAGAAACTCTTGGAAAACCATCCGGTCTCCGGTCCTCCGGTCCGGTTGGTGCTTTGGGCTTTTTTTGGGCACCCCAAAATTTGCACCAGCCTGCTTCCGGTTTTTGGGGTGGTGCGGAGGCGGTGGATCGGATTCGTGATAGTGATTTTTAGGGGTAGGGCTTTATGTGTTAATGGGAATTGTAGGGCTTTAAAGATTGGTGCCTAATACTCACAGTGGTTAGCCTATGTGTGGGTATAGGGTAGCGAATATTAGGCACCTTACAGGTCAATTTTGAGGTCTCAACATCTCTTTACGCATTTCTATCAGCCAGTTTATAGCTTCCATCATAGAAGTGAATGGGCCAATGTCATCATCAAATAATTTATGTCTTATCCAGAAAGTCGGTTCAGGCTTGCGGTGTGCTAGGGAGTTTACGCGAAATATAGTAGGCCTATGGATATTATAATTGATGTAGATCTCCTTAATAAAACGCTTGTTGTTTTCTGTAGTTTCAATAAAATTAATCATACTCTCTCCAATAAAATTAAATTTGACCCATGCTATACCATGGACCGGGTAAAGATCGTGCCGTATAGGGCAAAATTAGAGGCGAATATTAGGTGTTTTCAGTTTCTTTGATTGCGTAGCGGCCTACATCATTACCGTTAATATCAAAAATAGTCTGATACATTTTGATATCATCGTTAATTGAGTCATCAATTTTATTTGCAATACTTCTTAAGATATGCGCTATTTCTGCCCGGCGCTTCCGGCTGAAAAGCATCGTTTTCTAAATCAATATAAAGTTCAAATGTTTTCATGATGTGTTTCCTTTTTAAAATAAAAGCGAATATTAGGCCGCCTTCTCTTCTTTTTTCTCAATCGCATTAATTGAGTTTAAACATTCAGTTAAGAGATTAATTATTTTTACTGCGTTTTCTGCGTTCTCCACGCTGAAATATTGTTGTCTCAAACTTAAGCTAATGTATCCGGAATTTATTGATAGTTTGACGGGACCTGCATACGCTTCTTTATTGTTTTGAAAATCATAATGTTTAGATAAATATTTGTATGCGTTATCATCGTTTCTATCTTTAGATATGTATTCTTTAACTTTGGACTGAATTTTCTCAATCGCTTCAGCGTGATTTTCAAATATTCTTTTTTTGATGTCTTTGACTATTTGTTCAGGCGTTTTTTCAATACTACAACCTATATGAATTGATTCACCTGCTTGCAAATAGCCATGTTTTTTAGACATATATGCGCCAGAATAGCGGACCTTGAATTGTGGTGCTTTTCCGGTTTTTGAAAAAAGCAATTCAAGACGATCATTCAAATCTACTGATAAATTTGAAATATTTCCTTCGTTCCAAAGGTACACACTAACTTGTGCTTTTGGCTCGTTTTCATCGCTTTGTCTTAATGTGGGTAAGTGATTATTCCAAAGCCTAAACACCTCTATCACTTTGTTAAATATTTCGTTGGACTTTTCATCGGCATGAATAATTTTAAGATCTGTTATCGCTTCAAATTTTTGATTCAGAGAAATTTTAGCGCCTTCGTCGGTCTCCGACATCAGACATGTATTAATACTGTAAGGTTGGTGATTTTCTCCGATTTTTCTTCCCGTAAAAAATGCTTTGTATAGTTTATAGTTTTTCATGGTGTGTATCCTTTAAAATGAGCCATAATTGACTCTATAAATGCCTATTAGTGCCGGAAGAGGCGAATAGTAGGCATTCGTAGAATTAACTAACTGGATAGTGCGTTGTAGGCTTCTTGACTTTCAAACCTTAAAGCTGGCATTTTATTTACTTCTCCATACATGGCACCGCAGAATTTTTTTAAATCAAGTGGGCATGATTCGAGATTAGGGAATATTTGAACACCATCAAGCGTAACAACCTGTACAGGCATTGCTCGAATTTGACTTTCTGTTAATTCATGAAACCTCGGAGGTATAGATATACCTAATTTTTTAGAGATATCTTTTCCGTTATTTTTAATATTTAATTTTAATTTTACCTGCTCTATTAATTCGTATTTTTTAGTTTCAAAAATAGCAATTGCTTCTTTTTCTGCTTTGTCGCTCTTTCTTTTAACCTCTAAAAGTAGCGTTTTAATGCCTGAAAATGCGGTAAACGAAACTATGCCATCAGAAATTGTCACAGGTGTGACAGATCCATAGTAGCCTCTGGGTTCTTGCTTATGAGTTGCATAGTTTATACCGCCTAATGAATAGTAAACACGTAAGTCTAATTTTTGTTCCGAGTTTTCAAGGTCAATGTATTTTTTCATGGTGTTTCTCTTAATTGAAGTAGGCTTAATTGCCTTAATTACTTCATGCAGTGCCTAATATTTGCGAGCGCGGCGGATAATAGGCATTGCCGGAAATAATTAGTCGTTAAATGTTGGATGCACGTATAGATGTTTACGGCCTTTGGCCGTAATTATTTTTACTATGCAGTGTTCAAGCAGCGGTCCTCCTCCGTGCGAGCGAGTATTAAATAAAATTATTGGGATTTTTGTAGATCCTCCTGATCTGCCAACATAACCGACACCCCGATCACTCCAAGAAGCTCCGGTAGACGTGTTGCCGTATGTAACAATTATTCTTTGGTTAGTCGCTCTTGCATTCTCTAAAACTCTTATAACTTCATCAGGTGTTTTGATGTTATAAGCAGTGCCGTTAACTATTTTATAATCAACGGTGTTGCCATCTGGTAATGTTATTGATGTTGTTTTCATGGTGTGTTTCCTTTTAATTAATATAAATAAGAGCGAATAATAGGCTACTTTAATACTTCAATAACTATCGCATCAATTTGAGCGGCGACATCTTCAGCTATTTGTTTAATATCGTAGTAGTAAATTTCTCTATCAATTTTTGTACCCTGAAACATTTTGTTATGGGTATCTTCAAATAAATTTGAAAGATATTTGCCATTTAGTTTTGATTGTAAAATATATTTTTTTGTCATGGTGTGTTTCCTTTTAAATGTTAAATACTTCATGTAATACCGACTAAGGCGAATAGTAGGTATTGCCGACAGTAATCAAATGTTCAGTTTTATATATTCCCCTTCTAGTGGGAGGTTATTTGTCCGTGTTTGTGCGAGCGTAAAAACGGCGGCTAGTTCTACAAACGCGGTCCAACCATCTTGCATACTCCAATAGTCATAAGTAGAATCATCATTTTCTCTTCTAATTACGTAATACATTGTGTTTTACCTTTCAAATTGATGCTAATAATAAACTCAAATCCTTTCAAATAATGGCCGTAAAGCCAGCTTAATAAATCCTTTTTGACCTGATATTAATAAAGTGTCATAGCCGTAATATTTACCAGACAGTGTGTAATAATCGGTATGATCTGATTTACTTTTTCCGGTAACATATTTCACAAAGGTATAAGCTTTTTTGACGTTCACATTATCAAAAGCGTTTTGCCAAACTAAATTAGTTTCTAATACTTCATGTACGGTGCGAGTTAGTGGATCTATTGGTGTCATGGTGTTTTATCCTTCTGATATTTCAATTTGAAAGTGATCGGCAGCAATTCTGATAACGCCATTAGCTTTATCTTCATCATAATATTGATTAATTAAATGAAGTAAATTTGTGATTATGTCAGTTATATCGGTGATTGATTCATCGTTATCTACAAAATTATTTATTTGCGCGAATCTTAAAATATATGCGGCATTAGCCGCTCTTTCATTATTTTTCATGATGTTTTATCCTTTTGTGATTAATAAATGTTTAACGGTCTAATTACTGCGTTTTCAATTAGTTCATACCCTTTTCGGTATGTCTCGAATTTATCCGGAGACACAACATTGCATGGATTAACTTCAGTGCCGGATTCAATGTGTATAAGCGTCCAAACTATTCTCGGATCGCCTTCGAAATATGTTGTTTTTGTTCTAAGCTTATACCCTAATTTTTTAGCGCGTGATCTTAAATCGGGTAATGTTGTATTTATTTTTGGAAGTATTTTGATGCTATTGTTCATGGTGTTTTATCCTCAAGTATTAATTATTTTTAAGCTTTGGTTTCTTCGGGCTTATCGGCCTCTACAATTACGTCGAATTCCTGCATCTCTGGAGATTCGAGCATAAATTTATTAAGGGCAAATGCCTCTAAGTCGTCATTGCTTGTCAACTCTGAAGCGAATTCTATTTTGTAGTACTTTGTTATATGTGCTGTGTATTGTTTCATGGTGTGTATCCTCAATTACTAGCTACCGAAATTGATAGACTAGAACAAACGACATTCAGCGAATGCCGTTCATTCTGGACTATTAATCGTTCGCCATATCCCAAAATGTATCTAATACTCTGTGGTATAAATCTAAATCAAAATTTCTAATCTGTAAGCCAATAAGCGATCCGACATGTAGAGCAGATAAAGAGCTAGTTTCTGCATATTCTAATAAAATACTTATGTAATCGGACATTTTGATTTCTTTATTTAAAAAATCGCATGTCAGATTAGTTATCTTACGTTCATATTCTGATCTTGTTATCATGGTGTTATTTCCTTTTACGAAGCATTATGCATTTAGTTCATTTTCGGGATTACTGAATACCTCTTCCGCTAAATTAGAAATTAAGTCATTCGCTATACAATTTACCGTCGATTCAAGGTCAACATAACCGATTCCCCAATATTGATCGTGGTAGCATGATCCCATAAATGATGTATCTCCAGATTGATATGACCATGTGCTGCAATCATTATTCACTGAAATAGTTAATTGAATGCATGGTGTTTCGTCATTCTCGAATTGTGTCGGATCTATTTGTTGCCGGACAATTTTAATTATATCGCATAGACCTTTATAGTTTGGATCATCTTGGGACCAGAATTGATTGAATGTTTTATGTGTTATCATGGTGTATTTTCCTTATTTTATGGGATTAATTCCCCAATTTCAAAATCTTACCAAATCTTAAGATGCAAGTCAAATCTATTTTGACTCGCCTATTATCCGTCGCCACAATTCCCGCCAAACTTAACAACAATCGCCACCATCTGCCGCAATCCCCTATTATCCGCTCTAATTTCCTCACATTCCTTCGGGATGAGAATTACCGGAATCGTGATCAAGGAATTGCGCGCAAAAAATTTTTAAAAATTGAATGGGACGGAGGCGAATGATAGGAATTCTTTGAGGACTCTCTTATTTTGAAAAGCTTCGACGGAAGAAGAATTTTCGACCCGCCCGGAGGGGTACTATACTACTACATAGTAAATTCTATACAGATGCCTTGACAGAAAGGGGTCCCATCGTTATTGTATATAGTATGAATATATCAAATCATTGCCACTAAACCCCTCTCGCACTACATAATTGTTCGTAACGATCTACCGATAGGCTTTTTAGCTGCACAGATTGTACACGCAGTAGGAGAGTCTATTACTGAAGAACATCCGCCAGGAACAAACGCGATAGTTCTTTCGGTGCCATCTGAGCGGGAACTCAGGCAAATCGCTAAAAAACTTTCTTTGACTGGGGTCAAACATACTTTGATTCAAGAAGTCGATCCGCCGTATGCGGGCCAGTGTACAGCTATTGGTGTTGTTCCGCTTATTGACAGATCGATCATTAAACCAATAGTTTCTAAGTTACCTTTATTATGCGTTGTCCAGGAAAGAGTAATCTTGCCTGTGGTTCAAAGCCAAGACAGCGCACCAAGCGCCGATAGTTTAACGGTAAAATTTCAAGAGTAATGACCTTGAAGAAGAAGGTTCAATTCCTTCTCGGTGCGCCATTTTCTAAAGCCATAGCTCATGATATAATTATCTTATGTCAGACCCACTCGCCCCCGTAGCCGTCACTCTTCTTGATGAGTTAGAACTCACAGCTCCCACTATTGAATCGCTTATAACTCAAGATAAGCCGCCAATTGAACAGGTGCGTAAAGCTGACATGTTGATGTTTAATTTTAATCTTGCAGTCCTTCACAGCCTTTGGGATAAAATCGAGACAATGCCGGCAGCTTTTGCTATGATTGATAAACAAATGGATCTTATTAAAAAACGACGGGAAATATTAGGGCTTGAATATGGCTCTCACCAAAGTACAACTCCCAAGAACCTTACGTGGGATCCGCTTCCTTGAGCATATCTTTTATAACAGACATCCTTCCCTTCGTCGTGTCGCTATCAATCATTTTGTGTCTTTATCTGTATTCGCTAATCTCGTAAGCCTGACACCTTTTAAGGCTAAGAACTTTCTTATTCTCTCTCCCACCATTCACGGTTTTGAACATTTAAATCAAATCTTCATTCATCCGGACAATGTTCTTAAACAAGTCCGCCGGCGTGCTAAGCGTGAAATTATAAATATTCTTAAAAATCAGCCCATGGTTTAACCGTCATTCCACCGCTAAAATCAGCTTTTGGGTGCTCTCGTCTTGGCTCCATGTGCTCTTGTTGAATCATGTGAACTTTATTCTTCCAAGCAATTATTTCTTGCATCTGCCCCATCGGCACGTTAGGAACTTCTCTTTTTTGTCCTGGATGAAATCCAAAGTTTATAATCGCCGACTGTAAGCATAGTGTTTGAACATCCGCCTCATCCGGCGAATGTGCCAGTGACGGCATCACCGCCCTCATTCTATTTTTGTATTCCAATTTTGTCTCTAATTCTTCTTTTCCAGTTTTAGGGTTTCGAATTACAAGACGGTTTGTAAACTGAGCCGCAGCTATCGCATTTACGCCTTTGATATTTCCTTGCTCTATAAATCTTCTGTAATCAAACCAAAGTTCGTGCCGTGTTTTAAGTATTACATCGAAGCTGTTTTTCGCCTCCCCCCCGGTTCTTGTTGTTAGTATCTTTATTGGTGCACGCGGTTCTCGCATTTGAAGCTGTAGCGTTCCGCCAATAGCTCTTCCTTGCCCTGTGGCATCAATCGCTATACAACCCAAAGGACATCCATAGTGATTTAGAATCTTCTCAACTTGCTCGCTTATTTGAAGTTCAATTGCTTTTCCAGTTTTTGGAGATATATGAATTTTAAATAAAAGCTCTTCGCCTCTAAAGTCTAAAACCATATCCCCATTAATGGTCTGCCCTAAATATCCTAATTGGAGTAAACACTGATCGCCCCCGGCACTAAAAGCAATATCAAGCCCCCCGCATATCTGAAGCGCCTCAGCGCCCAACCAATGTGCTTTACTGTAGATATCAAGTCTACTTAAAAACTCCTTTGTAAGAATTGTAGGTGCCACACTGGATGGCATCCAGAAGCCCAAAGTAAAGCGCCAAAACATTATCGAGTTTTTCCCGTATGTCTGCTCGGCTTCTTTTACTGATTTCTCCGTAGGTAGAAACGAACTTAATACTTTCTTCTTCACGGGATCTGTTTCGTGTATAGCCGGCGAATTGTAGGCGTTAAAGTATAAGCATATGCCGTTTCTGTGAGTAGTCTTCCATTTAGTTGAACTGTACGGGTCGACACTATCGATTCCGTCAGCCGGCGTCGATAAAGCTCCGTGCAAGTCAAACCAGTTTGTGCTATTCCCGATACCAATCAGTTGAAAAGGTTTCTCTGAGCTTTTTAAATTCGCTAAAGCTGTCATCAAACTGGGAGGCAGCTCTGTGCATTCGTCTAACACCATCATCATGGCTTCGTCTGGATGGGAGCCGATGAAATCAGCTATAGCTTTTTCATCACTTCCTTGTTTGGCGGCGCAGCACATAATTCCGTGAATTGTATCTTTCGGATCCCCGCCCCGTTCATAAGGATAAAGAATTTGAGGGGCGTTTCCGGATATGACTTTTCCGGGCAATTTAATCGCGGCTTTGTTTAATAGTTTCGTAATGTAACCCCATACGCGTCGGCTCATGGCCAAGAGTGTTGTCGAGGCTACCATCACACTTCTATGTTGTGGGTTAGACCACCACCATTCTAAAACTATTTTTGCACAGTCATAGCTTTTAGCGCTGTTGGCGCATCCCGCCCATGAAATAAAATTATGCCCTTCGCAGTGGGTTCGAAATCTATCTTCGGACCAAGAGTGCCAAGCCCCCACATCTTGCGGCCAAAGGTAATCGTGTGCCGCTTTCATGTGATGAAATTTTAAATCCGGTATTGTTTCTTTTCGGTATCTGTTTAAATGTATGATGACTGGATGTGTTATAGGGTATTCATTCCCATAAGCTAAAATTATATTTTTGTCGTCTTTTTTCTTTATTTCCCAATCTTCGGCTCGTATCAGGTCTATTAAATTTTGACTCATAATAGTATAATAACACACATGCTAAGAAAATTCGCAGTAATGAACTCGCCCCAGGAGTGGTACTTTAAAAACCCGGAAGACAATTTCATAATAAGAGGCTCGAACTTAGCCGATACTGCTAATAAAGTCAGGATGTATCGTGCCCAAAATGAGCATGAACCGTTAGACTACCTTGAAAGTATTATAGAAAACTACCTATGCTTTCGTCCTGAAAACCGCGGCTCTTGCGAGAAGATGCCACCCCTCAAACGAGGCCTTTACACCACTATAAAAGCAGGAGTGCTTTTAATTAAGCAAATGATGTATAATAGTTTTGCATCTCAAGAGGTTGCAGATAGACGTGCCTCTCTTTGTGTAGAGTGCCCTCTTAACGTGTTTCCGGATAAGAGTGCTTTTGTAACGTGGGCAGATCATATAGCGGAGCAAACGGTGGGAGAGAGAAAGTCTAAGTTTCATAATGAAATCGGCAATTGTGAGGCTTGCACGTGCCTTCTTAGAAGCAAAGTTTTTTATAATGATAAGATAAAGCTTAAACCCAAAGTAGAAATCAAGATGAGAGAGATAAATCCAAACTGTTGGCAGCTTCCGGAAAATCAATAAATGACAAATCCGGTAGAGTCTGTCCCATCATCTTATACCCGCGGGGAGATAGTACAAGTTAAAGAAGGTGTTCTTAAAGCACCGCACAACATTATTCAAACAATCTCATCTGCCAAAGTTCTTTACTACAACGCTCGTGGCGAGCATCTTCAACGCATCAATCTTTATGCCGGAATAGAAGGTTTAATTGCCGGGAATCCTCCTTACAATCCGACAGACCTTGCAAAATACAAGCTCTCTCACATTTCTAATTTCAATAATCTAGACGCTCGCGCCCTCTATGAACGTGGTGCCTTAGCTTATTGGAACCTTCTCAATGAATCAGAGTATCTTTGTAAGTTTGAAATCAGGAAAACGCCGTTACTGGCTTCCGCGACGGCTGATAACTTAGTCGAATGGGCAGATTGTCTTTCTCGCCACTGGGACGGTGTTGTACGTTCTTGGGCTTCGTTCAATGTGGTGTTTAACACATTGGCCGGCCAGCTGGTTAAGTTTGGTGTGTCTCCTGTACTTTGGCCCGATGAAAGGGATTGGAGATGGCGAACAATTGAGCTATCTCGTTTCTTTGTAGAAGATCAGGCTCAGTCTGATATCGATCTTCTTACTTATGTGTGCTTGGAATCTATTTTTACCGCTCAATTTCTTTATGAGATTTATGAGCAGTTTAAAGATGTGCCTCCAAATAAGTCGCCTTGGAACACTGATGAATTAGCTAATCTTTTAGTCTACCTTGCCAACAGTTTCGCAAAAACAGAAAACACAGGTTTTCAGTTTTATGATATGATGGATATTCAACATAGGATTCAAAATGGAGATCTCTCTTGGAACGCGATCTTCTCCGACGCCATTAGAATCGTGTCCCTTCTATATAAAGAATACGATGGTAAGATTTCTCACTACATGTTCCACCCAAGATATGATGCAGGTGGATTTATTTATTTCGCTGATAGGCAATACGAGTGCATGGAAGAAGCGCTTGTTATCTTTACTGCCTCGCCAGGAGAATTCACAATCCATTCCAATCGAGGACTTGGTCATAAAATCTATGCTGGAAGCCAGGCAATGATGCAGTTAGACTGTTCAATTGTCGATATGGCCAGGATGTCTGGGACCCCGCTTATTAAAACGCTTGCAACTGGTACTAAAGATTTTGAAGCCATTCGCTTCTATCCAGGTGTGCCTACAAATATCGGACAAGCTGAATTTATAGAAAATACTCTCGGTGAAAATATCCAGCAACTTATTGCTGCTTCTCAATACATCCTTAATAAACTAAATTATAATACTGCAAACTCCGGAGATGATCCTTCAATCCCGGATAAAAATGTAGGCTCCATTTCACCTACTCAAGCTCGTATGCAGTCTTATAAGGAGTTTTCAGTTCTTAAAAATAATATCGCGCACTTTTATGCCCAGTTTGATTGTGTCATTAGAAATATGACCATTAAGCTTTTAAAATCTAAACTGGGATACCCTGGATACGAATACGCAAAAGAGTGGAAACAAAGATGTATCGATGATGGTGTGCCTGAAGTAATTTTTAATCTTAAGAAGACAGATCAATACGGCCTTCCATCCCACTTAAAAGTGAAAGCCACTCGTGCAGCCGGCGACGGATCGACCCTTGCGAAACTTTTAGGCCTTCAAGAGATTGCTCCTTTTGTAGGGAGTATGGGGCCGAATGAGGCTAATGAGTACAAACGACAACTTTATAGTGCGGCGCTTGGTCCTGAATTTGTGGGCGCTTTCATGCAAGACTCTGAAAATGCCGAGGCCGCATCTGGTGGCGCGTCTTTAGCCGGTGTTGAAAACGCTATCATGCGTTTAGGAGAATCTCCGGTATTTTCTCCCGATAATGAGAATCGCGCACACTTCACAATCCATATTGCTCTTGCGAATGATACGGTAAGAAGAATTCAACAGCAGCAAATGACAGCTCTTCAAGCTGACAAAATATTTACAGTGTTAGTGCCGCATATTCATGAACACTGGGATATTTTATTAAAAGATCCGTTTGCCGAATCTTTCGTAAATCAAAATAAAAAGATTTACGATGAAGTGCAACAGTACGCCACATTGAATCACAGAAATGCGGCTAAAGAATTACAAGCCGCTATTGCGAAAAAACAACAGCAAGCGGAGCAAACACAGTCTGTTCTTTCTGATCAGGCGCTAAAAACTCTTAAAACTAAAACTGATATAGATATCGCAAATAGAAAGGTTGAAGCTCAAAACCAAAGATCTGCCGAAGCCAATCAAACTCGTGCTGAAATAATGAAAGAAAAAGCGCACTCAGATGCTGATACGAAACGATTAAAAGTACAGCTCGATGCTCAGAGTAAAAACCCTATTGACCGCCAGCATACAGAAGTGCAAAATGAGTCATTGCCGGAATTAAGACAGGAACTTAGTAACATTAACGGGTCTACTCCAGCGCCTTATGACCTTGAGTTATGATAAAAGAGTTAGAGCGAATAAAAGGAAATCCGAACGTAGTAGCAGCTTATCGGACAGGAATGAATGCTCTTTTTCAAGCCGGTATAATTGATGTTTTGCGAGTATTAGGAAGGCCTCGTATTCTAACAAAGACTCCAGAGCTTATGGGGTTAGAAGGTGCCAGGTCTTCGGGGTGGAATGACTGTATAGACGCTCTTCTTTATTTTGAAGAAAATTACTTAGAATCGGTAGAAGCAGGAACCGCGCCGGTTACGATGGATTTCGGATCTATCGATGCGGCTTTAAAGTCAGGGGATTTAACAGAGGAGGAAGCAGATGCAATCAGGAGAAACGAGGCCATTAAATATAAGCCAGAGTCCTACACCGGGAACATTGACAACCCAAAGCGTTCCTAAATCGGGGTATAAAGACCCGCGGGCTTTTTTAGATGCTATGGCATCTGAACCAATTCCTGGAATCGATCCGCAAGCGGTGTCAGATAAGGAAGCTAAAACATTCGATTCAACTCCTTCTTCTATTCCGAATGTGCCTAAAACTGACACACCTACAAACGGCTTTACAGTAAATGAACCCCCTATCGGCCCTCCAGAACCGCCCAAATCTCAAGAACCTACAGTTCCGGCACAAGCATCTACTCCTCTTATAGAGCCTAAATTCTTTGAGGATGCAGATGAAGACACGACACAAGACAAAGAAGCGAAGACTGACGGAGGAGAAGAGGGGGAGCTTGCAGAGCTTACTAATCCGGGTCCTGAACATTTTAAGAGGCTAAGAACTTCTCACTCAGAATTAAAGAAAACTGCCGCAGACCTTAAAAAAGAGCGGGATGAGCTTTCAGCTAAACTTAATAAGTATGACACAGGCGAAATTGTACCTGAAGTTTTAAAGCAAAAAGACGAAGAAATAACACGCCTCTCTAAGTATGAGAAACTTGTAAACTTAAAAGCCAGTAAAGAATATCAAGAAAAATTTGTAACCCCGATTCAAGCGACTACTGCAAAACTCAAAGAGATGTTTGCCGAGTATGGGGTGCCGCCGGAAGAGTTAGATAATGCGGTTAATAGGGCTATCAATACTGGAAATATGGTAGATCTCAATCGTTTTCTTCAAGAGCATTTTGGAAATGATCAATTAGGTGCGATTGAAGCAAAAACCTTGGTGCTTAAAACCAAAGAAATTCAGCAACAAGCCGCGGAAGCGGAGAAAGAGCCGGCGCAGATGTTGGAATCTCTTCAAAAAGAGAGCGAAGCTGTCCTTCAGGTAAAAGAACAAAATAGAAAAAACAAAATTGTAACGTCGGCTAAAAGTTCTTGGGTAGAGTCTTTAGAAGAAATCCGTGAAGAAGGGAAGTTAGTAGAACTTATTCATAAAGAAGACGATCCTGAATTTAATAAGTTTTATCCTGATGTGTTAATTCCAGAAGCGGCTAAAGAGTATGGTAAACTTGTAACAGAATTAGGTCGCCTGGGCGCTGAAGACCTCCCAAAACCTTTAGCTAAAGCTTTGGCTAAAATGGTTTTAATGTCTTACTGCTCTGGCGTGTCTGCGGATACAAGGAACCGAGCTATTGAAGGGTTTGATGAGTTATCTAAAAATCTTCCAAGACAGCATACTATGATGCGCCCCCCAATCGGAGGAGGTGTTCCCCGCGGTGCTAACGGAAATCCTATGCCGGCTAAAATAGCTACCCCGGAACAAGAAGCCAGAAATATCCTAAATGGAGTGCTTGCTAAGAAATGAGTTTTGGGGGATAATTAAAGGACGAGCTTTCCAGGCGGTTAATAGGGAACGAGACCTCTCACTTGCATTGAGAGATACAGAGCAAATCGTGAAGGCCACGTTAAAAGCCACGCTTTGTAGGAATAATAGAAAATAGTTCAGCTATAGGCTGATAGTAATTTTATTTCTACTTTAAAGGTGGCTACAATGAGCGATTGCATTTTAACGCAACAGCAAGTTACAGAGGCTTTTCTCGCAGCTCCTCCAGCACTTGCCAGACAAGTTTATAATCAAACAGTAAAAATTCCACGTTGGGTTTCTGAGCTATGGGAGCTTGAAGCTTTCCCTTTGGGGCAAGGCACTTCCATGCAGCAGCTTATTCTTCGTGGCCAAATGCCGGCAATTGAGCGTGGTTTCCAAGGTTGGAAAAAGCTCAACAACAATGCTGGATGTAATCCCTGCGAAGGACCTGACTGTTCTTATAACATTAAACAGATGGGTGGAACGGGAATTGAGCGCTTAGCTTTCGAGCTAATGTCTCGTGATTTCCAGTCTCCAACATACTGTATCAAAGAAATTCAGACGACTGCTCACTATGAGCAGATCTTTTCTCAAGTAGTGAGAAATCTGTATACACAGATTGCTTTCGAAAAAGAGATGAATATCGGTTTCAACTTTCTGACCAGTTTGGCTAAGAAGTTTGTAATAGATTCTAACGGTGCGCAGCCGAATCCTGAGAATCCTTACTTTTATCGTCCGGGCGGTTCCGCAACATTGTCTGGTCTCAACATTGAAATGTTGGAAGCTTTTTATGAGTACATGAGACTACAGCCTGATGCTGTACCTTATGATAACATAAACGGTGCTCCAATCTTCGCTCTTGAATGTTCACCGCAGCTCTTGAGCCGATTGTACCGTGATGATCCGCAGCTACGTCAAGACGTTCGATTCTCTGGCTTAGCTAACGATTTGGTCACGAAGTATAACTTCATGAGCACAATCCGCGGCATGTTTATTGCTGCTCCTATTCTCTACCCACGTCGATTTAAAGATGATGGTAGCGGAACAGGATGGATTGAAGTGCTTCCGTTTATTAACGGTGTGCCTCTTGAAGTCGGATCATTCACAGATGTTAACCCAGATTATGTAAACCCTTCTGTGGCAACACATGAAGAGGTGCTAATTCACGGTAAATATCCGTTCAAAGTTTATTACCTGCCGACAGAGACAACTCTGGGGCAGAATACTTCCTTTGGACCTGAGTATTCTTTCATGAATGCTTGGAGCTGGATTAATCCTCTTACTCCGACTGACCCTGCAAGACGTGAAGGCTTTTTCTTCACATCTGCGACAATCGGTTTGGCACCTCAGTTTAGTAGGGCGATTTATGGAATACTTGTTAAAAGACCTGCTGCCGGACTCATGTTCAGCATCAATCCTCAACCGGTATGCCCCGTGACACCTGCCGCATGCTCAAACACTGTACCTGCGGTCGGATGTCCATGCCCACTTGTACTGAACGCCTTCACAAGCCCTGTTAGTGGTAATGTTACGCTGGAATTGGCTGTACCGTTAAATCCGGTACCATCAGAAAGCGACACTATCAACTTCGGTATCGATACAGGAGGTTATTTGGTGGCGACAGTAGTAGATGCTAACGAGGATGGCAGTGCAGTGGAAGTAACATTCCCAAATGGCACTGACTTAGGAGTATGCGATCACTTCACAAGTATTTTCTGTGATAATACGATGGGATGCTCGGCAACTGTTCAATCGCAATGCACTCAAGGCACAACCAGTTTGAAGGTTGTGTTGAGTAATGCAATCAAGGCAATCGATAACAACGATGATGTTGTTATTACTTACCGAGACGGCACTACGGAGACTGTACAATTGAGTGGCAATGCAAACCTAAGCACATTGGAATGGATACTTGATGGCTTTGATAATGCCTTCACTCCTGGAACTTGTGCTGTACCGACGATTGTAAGTGTCTGTGTACCGCCGACTACGGATGCAAGTTGTCCGGAATGCGGAGGACCTACTTTCGAGCAGTGCGAAACCTGATTCTCCTTGAACTTGAATTAAACTGAAAGAAGGGGTAGCCGTTTCTCTACCCCTTCTACCTTTAAGCTCTTTTGTGGAGCAGATATGAAATCAGTTCTTTGGTCTTCTTGTTCGAAACTCTCTTGTGCTTCCTCGTCATCTCCTTCTGTTATTCTTTGCTTATCAGACACAGGTCTTGTGCAGTCGCCGGCGTGCCCGGACGAAACTCCAGAATCCTTCGCATTCACAACAATAGAAGCAACTCTTACTAAGTTTTGGCGAGATAATAACGGTAGTTGTAACGCGTCTTACCGGTACTTATTTCAGTATGATGAAAACGATCTTGTTGATCCGGAGACACCTCTTACGACCGCGCAAATAGTAGGGGCTTTTTGTAAAGGCTGCTTTACTACGTGGATTGAAGAGGCTGTAGGTGACGAGGTAACTTTAGTTAACAATGGTGACGACACATATACATTGACCTCACAGCATGGGTGTCAGTACACTATAGATGTGGGATCAAATTGTTGCTGCTGGACATCAGTTTTAATTGCGACTTATGAGAACTCTAATATAGGGGTGCTATCTGATGTTATCTACAGACGCGGGGATGAGACTTGGGACCCATACACATGGAGCACAAACTTACCGATTGTTGACCCCGCCTATGGAAGTATTCCAGGAGTTGTAGGTCATGAAGCTAATTTTCCTTATGATGTCTCGGCTGCTTTTTCTCCTGCCGCAGATAAATTTTATACATTAACCAATGGGGAAGACTCCATCGATGGGCAGTTAAATGTTTGTGATACATCTGACATTTCAGCCCCGGTTTTTTCTTACGCAATCACTATAGACTATTCTGCTTTAGTAAGTTTTTCGACATTTTTAGGTAACTCTTTAGCGTGTGACCCCACTACTGGCATACTTTATTTCTTATACACCGCGGGAGAAGGCGCTGTAAGTATCGCTACACTTGATCCAGTTACAGGGCTTGCCAGCGGTCTAAATAACCTGGAAATAAATCCAAGCTACGCTTTTCTTTGGTTTGATATAAGTGGTCAGCTTTACATTGGGTATGATTTTGGCGGAGTTACCGCTGTTGATCGCATAGATAAATCTGATGGAAGCGATCAAGGGACAGCTTTTGGTATGGACCCCCCATGTGCCTGGGACTGTGGGTATGATGGCAATGCCCGGTATGCTTTTTTAAAAGTTGCTTTAGATGCGAATCTTAAATTTTTAGGAGATGGTACTCCGAGCGGAAGCAATACATCTGGAATACAGGGAGAATTCTACATCGGAGATCAGAGACCTTTGGTAGAAACTACTTTTGTTAGATATTTTTGTGAAGAAGATGACGTTGTAACTTTTACGGATCGAGATGCTGTTACAGGTGAAGAACTACCTGAATGGCCTGAAGGTACTACATTTGCTACGCCCAATTACGGAGGCGAAAGCGCGTGACAATAAGATATGTTGATTTTTGTTCACGCGAGAAACTAGCTTGTGCGTGGACAGAAGATAAAACTATTATTCTTTGTCTTCAGGATTCAGCATTAGTAGTGCAGCCAGAAGATTTTTGTACGCTCTTTTCCTCTACTATTGAAGCTCTAGTCTGCCAAGCTTTTACAGTTTCTGATACGTGCCAAAATATGCTTTGGCATTATAAGTTTTCTTACGACTCTGACCTTTTAGAAAACCCCGATACACCTCTTGCAAGTTCCGACATTGTAGGTGTGTTTTGTCCAGATTGTATGACTACGTGGGTCGAGGAGCAACGCGGACAAGATGTTACTGTAATGACTTTAGAAGATGGCTCTCAGCGACTGGTTAATGAGCATGGGTGCGAATTCCCATTAGTCGTTACCGGGATGACGGATATAGAAGTCGAAGATACGGAAAGTATTAATTTAACAATTATCGGAAATCCGCAAACTCTTTCTGCTGATGTCAATATATCTGAAGATGCGGATAATGCATTGACTTCGCATTCCGACGGTTTATACGCGGCACCTCCAAGTAATGTTAACGGACTTTTTTTCGGCGACGGTTCCGACGGTAACAGAACCGTTACATCGCTAGATGAGCTTCTCACATTTCCAGCCAGAAATTATCACTTCGACAATCTCACAATAAACGCGGCCAGCAGTCTTCACCCATATGGGTGCTATGACACTAACAACCCATCAAACTTTGCAACTTTGGAATTTTTCCAGATATTCGTAAAAGGCACTTTGACTATAAACGGCACTATCTCGGCGGACGGAGGGGACGCCAGTGGGCAAACCGCCGGCGGTACTGATGGTAGTGGTTTCACTATTCAAGACGGTCCGGGTGGAGGGAATGATAATGGAGGAACCGGTGCCAATGCGGGTGCTTCTGGAACATCTCCTGGAAATGCTAGAGGCTCCCAAGGTGGTTTCATGGGCGGAGGCTTAGGAGGCGCGAGCGGTGCCGGAGGTGCTGGGGGAGCTGCGTATACTCCTTCTCTTACACTTAACGGTAACTTTTATAAGTGCTCACAGATACTTTCTACTTTAATGTCTTTTAGTAGTTATGCCAGCTATACAGCAGCAGCTATCGGCGGCGGCTGCGGGGGCGCAGGAGGCGGCGGCGGCGCAAATGGCGGGGGTACAGGCGGTAAAGGCGGCGGCGGCGGCGGAGCCGGCGGGTCTATTTATATTGCTGCAAAAGATATTGTTATAGGAGCTGCCGGTAAAATATCTGCAAAAGGCGGAAACGGCGGAAATGGCACCGCCGGTGTTGGCGGTAATGCTTCCGGAGGAGGAGGCGGCGGAGGAGGCGGCGGCGGCCTTGTGTATTTGATGTATGAGACTTTAACCAATGCAGGAACAATAGATGTGGCCGGCGGAACAGCAGGAACGGGCGGCGCTGCGGTTGGGTCAGGAACCGCCGGAGGAAATGGCGTTAACGGAGCGTCAGGACATGTATATAAATTGAATGTGAAGCTCGGCCTCTTTGAGTGATTTTGAGACTATTAACCAGAGGTTATTTGGAGTAAAATAAGATAACTGATTTATTAAACTGAGGATTATGTATGGGTAAATTTGGGAAATCTCTTTATGATGATGCCGGTTCTTTCGTCGATGACGGGCAGACTGCTGAACTTCAGCGTGTTCTTGGGGTAGCTAAAGGGCGTGGAACAGTTACTTTGAACGGCACATCCCCGCAAACAATTGCAGACGGACTGATTACAGAAGATTCCATAGTTCTTTTTACTTTAAAAACAGTAGGTGGCACAGTAGGTGCCTATCCGGTTGTGGCGACAATAACTCCTGGAACCGGATTTACGGTTAAAGGGACTGCCTCAGATACTTCTGTTTATAATTATTTAGTTATTAATTAAAGAGTTGATATGACTCTTACACCTTGTGAGCCGTGTAACTGCATTCCAGGATACATCGACAACGTAAAGTTTAAACAAGACGTTGAAATTATTCTATGTGCCATTTTAGCGGCTACAGGCGGAGGTTCCGGCGATCAGTTAATTGATAGTCAATCCTTTACAGCTATAGGTACTGGTGTTGCGGTAGGTCCGGTATCAGGACTTACTAGAATTGCTATGCAAGTTTCTGCGGTTGGAGGTCAGCCGACTGATTGGTCCGTTGAACTTTATGGCAGCTACGATGGTGTTTCTTATGGACGTATCCTCACACACTCTCTTGGCGTGAATAACGATGGCGGCTACGTTATAGATAATGTTTTAGGTGTTAAATACGTAAAACCTGTTGTGAAGGTTTTAGAATTAGGAGGCGCGTCTTCTATAGTTGTGAGAATTTTTGGGAATACTACTGCATGAGAAAATTAATTTTAACGGCTTTGATTGCTTATACTATTTTTCTTTTATTCACAGAGCCGGCAGATACTGGTGCACAGCAAATATCTCCTAATTACGCCGATAATCCTGCTTATTGGTTTTCCGTTCCGAATCCGACACCGATTACAAATCCTACACCTGTAGCTATCGTTACTGCTGCACCTACTCCTACAGGCACCCCTGCTTCTCAAAGATATTATGTTACAGATTTAACAGTAGCCAATTCACATGCAAGTCAGGATACTGATGTGCAGCTTTTGGATGGCACAACGGTTAAACATGTATGCCCCGCTGCTCATGGGGAGGGCGGATGTACCAAGATTTTCAAGACACCGCTTCGTGGGTCTCCGAATACTTCTTGGTTTTGTAAGTCAGTAACAAGCGGTGCTTCGATTACGTGTACAGTGGGTGGTTATAGAGCGCCTTATTAATGAAATGGTTGAAATACTTATTCATACTTTTATGCCTGTTGCCAGAGATAGCTTTGGCCACACCTTCAGGCATGATTTCCCAATTCAATGGAGACGCGGCTAATTTAGCGACCGGAGATACTCGGTATCTTTGTCCTGTTGCAGGTAATAATAAAGCCTGGATAAGTACAGAAAATCAAGCGTCTTGTGTAATGCCTTCTGCGGCAACACTTTCAAATCTTTTTGTTCAATTATCAGGAACTTCCAATACAGGAACGCGAGCTTTTAAAATATTTGTAAATGGATCTGACCCTGGAAGTTCTTTGGCTTGCTCTATAACCAATGGCACTGCCTGTAACGATACGACGCACACAGTTTCTCTTGCTAGAGGCGATACAGTTTCCCTTCAGCAAATCACTACAGGTACTCTGACTTCCAGAACTCACTACTGGGGTATGAAAGTTCAGGCAGACGTTAATACCAATGAGCAACCTTTGATTAGTGTGCTCTACGGTGGGTATACAGGAACAAGTAATGCTAATTTTAGTGGTCTGCAAGGCGATATGACGGTGCAGACTATAGAGTCCAGTGCTTATCACACAATTCCTACTGCGGGAACTCTTCACGATCTATATGTAAAAATTAATACTACACCCTCGACTAGTTTGGTCGTGACTCTCAGGAAGAGGGGTACAGGCAATACTTTAATGACCTGTACAATCACAAATCCAGCCACAACTTGCCAAGACACTACCCATACTATAACAGTAGCTGCCGGTGAATCTTATGATCTTAGGTACGATGCTACCAATGACAATAATAGCACTCGTGCAAAAGCCGGCATAGTTTTCAGCCCTACAACTGACGGCGAAATGATAGCCATGGGCGGCACCGCCGGAGGAATGGGACAAGGTGCCACTAGTTTTTCTCAAGTTGAAGGCGGCGGTTCTGGTTGGAGCGGATCCACGGAAGCTTCCGTTGAGCAGCTATTTTTACCGGGAACTTTTAAAAATCTGTATACTCAGTTAGAAGCCAACGTAGCTGGTGCCGGTCAGACAGTTATCTTTACTTTGGATGCAAACACTGTTGCTAAGCTTTTGACTTGTACTATAAATTCTGGGGCCGCTTCTTGTAACGATACCAGTCATTCTTACGCGGCAAGCCAGGGCGATCTGATGTCTTTGCCTATCGCCCTTTCGGCTACATCCGGAACTACTACAGCTCATTATGGAATGGTTGTAGCTATGGATACCGCAACACCTGCGGCCACTCCTACTCCGACTAAAACTTCTACGCCTACTGTAACGGGAACTCCTACCAATACGTCCACAGTAACTAATACTCCGACTATCACATTCACTCCGTCTAACACTTTCACGATTACAAATACGCCTACTCAGACCTTCACTATTACGAATACTCCTACTGAAACTCCGACAATTACAAATACGCCGACAATTACAAATACTCCTACTGAAACTCCGACAATTACAAATACGCCGACAATTACAAATACACCAACTCAGACTTTCACTATTACCAATACTCCAACTATCACCAACACCCCAACTCAGACTTTCACTGTTACTAACACTCCGACAATTACAAATACGCCTACGGAGAGCTTCACTGTTACTAACACTCCGACAATTACAAATACGCCTACGGAGACCTTCACTATTACTAATACTCCGACAAAAACAGCGACAATAACTAATACTCCAACTATCACCAATACACCTTTAATCTCTAATACGCCGACTCCGACAGCGACGGTTACCCGAACTTTGACGATCACCCCGACACTTACTGCGAGTAATACGCCGACGAGCACATTGACCCCGACAATTACGTTTACTCCGAGTCCGACGGTTTTATCCGGACTTAGACTTAAGGCTCTATTAGGGGCAGGACTTTGATGTTGACGCTTTTGAGATATAATTACAGTAAGGTCGCTGTTTTGGGGCATATCTTCCACGAGAAGAGATATATTTGTGACACTTTAGAGCTTCCTTGGATTGAGAATAAACCGTTTATTTCCTGTATTCCGGAGGGAAAATACGCTTTAGTTTACAGAAAAGGAGACGCTTTTAAGGTAAAAGAAGGCTATCTTTTGGAGGACGTGAAAGACAGGCAAGGTATTCTTATTCATGTGGCGAATTCGGTTAATCAGCTGGAGGGGTGTATCGGGGTAGGTGTTAAGTCTTCGTTTATGCTGTATAATAGTAGAGATACATTTTTAAAGTTAGTCAGCATAATTGGAAAATCGGACGAACTGAGTATTATTAAAGTGGATAGTTTATGCCTTTAACTCCATGCGAGCCTTGCAACTGTGTTCCCGGTGTTATTCCTAACGACACTTTTAAACAGGATGTCGAAGTTATTCTTTGTAATATTTTAACTGTCCTTATTGAGGGTGGCGGATCGATCACGCTCAACCCTCCGCTAAACAAAACAACCACGGCTTACGCTAATAGTTTATCGATTAAAGCTGCTGCCGGCACTCTCTATCTTCTTACAGGCTATAATTCTGGACCAGATCAATTTATTCAGATTCATGATTCAGCGGGCTTGCCGGCAAACGGAGCAATTCCGAAAGTATCCTTTAAAGTGTTGTCCGGTCATAACTTTAGCTATGATCCGGAGATTAGGGGTAGAGGATTTGCTAACGGAATTTATGTAGTTAACAGTTCGACGCAACCGACAAAAACAATCGGTGCCACTGATTGTTGGTTTGACGCACAATATATTTAAAAGTTTGAGATGGGTGGAATACTAATAACTCCTTGCGATTCTGGCGGCGGTGCAGGAACCATCACAGAAATCCAAGGTACGGCTAGTCAAGTAGATGTAGGTAATGGTTTTGGACCAGTTGTAGTTTTATCTACTCCGCAAGATATTGCTCCGGGGTCAAGTCCTACATTCGATACTATAACTGTTAAGCGGATAATTTTGGTAGGAGATTCTTCTGGATCTATAACTTTAGCTGCCGCAAGTTCTGGAGAAACTTACGCTAGAAACTTTCCTTCTACAAAAGGAAATAATGGAGAGTTTTTACAGACTCAAGGAACAGATAGTGATGATCTGCTTTGGACCCCCGGAGGCTCTGGACCTTCTGGGAATGTAATAACTCTTTATGAGAATTTTGCACATACGCAAAATGTAGATTCAGATCCTACTGTAATGTATTCGTATTTATCGCCTACCGATACTTTGCTTAACGATAATGAAGGTATTCTAATCAAAGGCGGATTTACTCTTTCAAATGCAGGCGTTACTACTCTTACAGGAAGTTTTAACGGTGTTCAAATAATGAATACTGAAGGATCTGACTTTGATGGAGGTTCTGGAGACTTTTCTTTTTTCATTCTGTTAGGTAGAGAGGCGTCTGACAGAGTAGGAGGTAACACTTCATATAATTTTAAAAACGGAAGTATTATAAGTAGAGCTAATACTTTTACGGCAAGTTCTCAGAATTGGGGGCAAGATAATTTAATAACTATAATAGGACAGAGCGCAGCAAGTAACCAAATAGAGGGTAGAGGAATTGTTATTTATAAAGTAGGCATGCCGGTATGAGGTTTATTTTAGGGCCAGAATCACCAGCAAAGAATTATCAGTTAAGAAGAGCTGATTTAGATAAGATTTTTGAGACAATTAAGTTTGCTCCTCTTGATCGTAAAAGAGAATTACAGGCTTATGAGTTTATTAAAAATAATTATGAAACTGTACAAATTCATGCACCTTTTATCCCCCTGCTTACTTTTGGGCATCCGATTAGATTTGAAGGAAAGCATAGACTTCATGCTTTGAAAAAACTTGGATGTAAAGAGATAGCAGTAGGAGTACATAAATTAATGGATACAAAATATTTGGAGTTTTTGTTATGACAGATACAGTTGAATATTCTAAAAGCGAAGACGGATCTAAACTTATTAAAACTGAAACCCCAGAAGTTGTTCCTAAAGTAACTGAAAAGTCTGTTGCCGATTTAAAGAATGAAAAATCTAAAAACTTAGCTATGATAGGGGCGTACGAAAGAGAAATTCTAAAGCTTCAGGATAAAAATACAGCAATTGATTTTGATTTAACTAAAGCAGCAGAACTTAATGTTTCAGATGTAGCAGAAATCGTCGTACCGGATCCGGTAATAGAAGTTACACCATAAGTTAATGTGTTTATTGTTAAGGTAGGAGAGGAAAATGACTTGTACAGTATGTGGCTCAAACGCTAATTGCGGGTGTACTTCGTGTACAACAGATCCGGCTCTTCCTTGTGGTTGCGGGACGGTAACACCCGGCGGGTGCTGTCAAAATGTTGTCCCGGCAACTCCTACACCGTTTTATAGCTGTGCGCCGGCTTGTCCTGAATCGCATGTTCAAAAAATTACTATTCAGCAGTTTTCAGCTGATATAAAAATTGCTGATTCTTGGAATATTCCTGGGTGCGGAGAGCCGGCGGTAATAAATGCGATAAGTTTGAGAGCTATAGTAGTAGGTTCTTACATTTGGAATCCGGAGTTTGGATACTTTGAAGTTACAGCTTTTAATTCCGGTACTGGACAGATTACAGTCTTAAATCACTGTAATGATGGAAACGCGGCACCTGGAACAAATGTGCCGGAATGTACTGAATTTACTGTATCAGACCCTCCTTGTGCGTGTGTGAATACTTCACAAGTTTGTGTAGCGATTGATTTCACAGCCCCTGCAAACGATGCATGTATTGATATAACATTAACCACAATTGGTACCATCGAAGCTGGAGATATTATAGGTATCGGAAGCGGTCGTTACTATGTGGATCATATAGTAAGTAGCACTATTATAAATATTTGTAATCAAGGTGAAGGTATTACGCCGGGAACCCCTGTTATCGCTTTGAATTCCGCCGGTGACTATCAATATTGTATTTCTATTATTGAGACTTGCTGCTCCCAGATTGAAGCAGAATTTCCCGATGGGCTGACACCGTGTACTGATTTTCAATATTTGGTAAAAGTAGAGCAAGACCAGTCAGAGCTTATTGTAGATGTTACTATTGCACAATCCGAGACAGAGCAGTCAAATGAAGCGGAGATAGTTCTAAACAACACCTCCACATGCCGTATTATGCAAGTTTTAGTGACAGTTGTTATGGATTCGATTGTTAACTATTCAGCTGATGGGGCGGGCTTAGGCACACCGGTATACACTATAGAAGAGTCGGTTGATGGCGGAAGTTTTAATGGGGTATTTCAAACACATGATGCATATATTCAAGATAGTCCGATATTGGAGTTAAATCGTCAATTTACTTATCTTGCTAAAAAAACAGTAGCCCCAGGTACTTTATTAACACTGACGTATAGAGGCAGTATTCATAATGTCTCTTCTCTCGGTGGCGACGGAATTCAAGTACAAAACTGGTCTATAATAGCGGGTGCTATAGGAGTCGCAGCATAGTGTGGCAACACCTCAAAAACAAATACAAGACGAAGCCTGGACTTATGACGGTCAAATAGTCTTTGTCTCAGGGCAAGACGCATCTAAAGTGCCGGCACAAGTTTCAAATACTGGCTACTTCGCCGGTGTAAACCTTTCTGTTTCAAAAGGTGTGCCGCAGCCTCGTTGGGGCTTGGATAAGAAAAAACTCACATTCCCAAGCGGAGGAATTACAGTTCCGATTTCTAATGTCATTGTTGGCTATGAAGAGATATTCCACTCCGGGCGCTTTCAAGCAATGATTCCTTATAATATAGGTTCTGACCTTTATATTATTTTTGTAGTATCCGGAATCATTTTTCTTGTCAATCAAAATACTTGGGCTGTGACGATAGTCCCTATTCAAGATGGCTCAACTCTGAATGAGAATACTCCAAGACTGAATTGGTCGCCGGCGGGAGATTTTACTGTTATTTTTGATTATCCAAATTTCCCGGTTATCTTAGATGGTATTACTGCGAGACGTGCCGACCCCGCTCTTTTCGAAGTTCCAGTCTCGGTAGGGGGTGCCTATAATCAAAATAGACTTTTTATTTATAATGCAGGTAATGACTACACCGCGGGAGATCCGACAGGTTCTTTGGCGACTCCTGAAGCTCCTGTAACTTTTACTGAAGTGGAAACTCCTGGTTCTCCTGTGTTTGGTGAAGTGTTTCAACTTCCAACCGGACGACAGGAGCCAATCACCGCAATGGCGTTTCTACAATTAACCGATACTTCAACAGGCATTGGACCCTTACTCATAGGTAGCGAAAACGCTATCTATTCTGTTCACGCAGAAATTCCAAGAACAGTTATTGATAGTCAAGGGAATGTTGTGCCGAACTGGGAGCAAAACGGTTTTGCTTCGGCATTTGTTTTAAACGCCGGAATCGCCGGCGCTCGTTCTTGGGTGAACGTAAATTCAGATTTATTTTTTGTATCGAGCGACGGTCAAGTTAGGACCGCTACAATGTCTCGTCAAGAGCAAGGTCAATGGGCGAGAGTTCCAATTTCAAAAGAAGTTCAGAACTGGCTTATAAATAGAGATAAGAGTTTAACTACTTATACTGTAATGGCGTATTTTAATAATAAGATTCTTATCTCTGTTAACCCTTACAGAACTGAAGGATTTAACACTCAAAGACAGCCGATTTTTGATACTGCTTTTGGCGGTTTCGTAGTGCTTTCTCTTGATAATGTGGCAACCCTTGGTCACGCCGGCAGTCCCGCGTGGGACGGTCTTTGGACTGGTGTGCGTCCTATGGATATTTGCACGAATAAAAAGCGTCTTTTTGTTATGTCAAAAGATGCAGAGTTTAGAAATGAAGTCTATGAATTTTTACCGGAGCAAAGCTATGACACAGATGGCGCTAATATCCGTTATGCTTCTAGCACTATATATACACGAGAATATAATTTCACATCGCCTTTCCAAGATAAAGATATACATTCTTTAGATTTGGATATAAGAGATGTGCAGGGAGACTTTAGATTATCTGTTCAATATAAACCTTCACAAGGTTCTCAGTTTGTAGATTGGAGAACCTTTACTCACTGCGCCCCTTGGCGTGACTGTGCGTTTCCTTCAGACGATGAGCTTAACGGGCTGGCTGGCCATAATTTTATGGGGCTTAATGTCGGTTCTCCAATGGTCGAAGCGTGCGATCCGGTTACAAACATCCCATATTCGGTCTTTAGAAAAGTGCAGTTAAAGTTTA
>Ga0207704_10000081_pt1 | contig 57180 bp, 50 predicted proteins | sample KBSMisM12_FD_184308 | JGI IMG/M metagenome (GOLD analysis project Ga0207704, IMG submission 184308) | Miscanthus rhizosphere microbial communities from Kellogg Biological Station, Michigan, USA - KBS Miscanthus M1-2 (SPAdes) (version 2) | ecosystem: Host-associated > Plants > Roots >...
GGGCAAAGAAATCGAATCGTTATATATACAAAGAGGTATCGGAGGGGGCCTGCTTAACGAGCTTAAAACATTGATGCACGAGTATGGGATTGCCGGGCAGCAGGTACCTGTAGAAAAGCTAAACCGCATTACTCAAAAGAATCACCAGGGAGTGATCGCTGTTATTTCGCCTATTGTTTATCAAAAGATAGAAAACATCATTCCAGAAATATTTGAAAAAGGGGAGACCCCACTGATTTTAGTGCTTGATGGTATTACCGATGTACGCAATATGGGTGCTATTGCCCGTACAGCCGAGTGCGCCGGTGTGCATGCCATTATGATACCAGCCAAAGGTTCGGCACAGATCAATGCTGATGGTATTAAAACATCAGCAGGGGCGTTGTATAAAATCCCGGTTTGCCGTCACGATAACTTTATGCAGACTATCCGCTTTCTGCAGGAATCAGGCTTGCAACTGGTATGTTGCACCGAAAAAACTACGGAAGATATTTACAAGCCTGATTATACTTCGCCAACTGCCGTAATAATGGGCTCTGAAGAGGATGGTATCCGAAATGAGATTATTCGTATCTCAGATCATTTAGCTAAAATACCGATGTTCGGTGAGATAGAGTCGCTAAATGTCTCGGTATCGACAGGGGTTATTTTGTATGAAGCGGTGAGGCAACGTGGAATTAAGTAGTTTATTAGATTAGATTAAGTTGATTGGGTTTGAAAGATAACTTAATCAACCACTTAACTCAATCAACTACTAACTAACTATATATACTTCGTCCCAAACTTCGCTTTCACATCCGCAACCACTTGCTTCACGTTCTGTTCCTGATCGCGCGGGCAGATGAGCAGAGTATTGTTGGATTCTACAACGATGTAATCATGTAAGCCTTGTAATACCACCAATTTTTCACCTGGTACATTTACCATGCAGTTGGATGAATCGTACATAATCACTTTTTCTGAAGGAATAACCACATTGCCTACATAATCCTTTTCAGCAAGCTGGTAAATAGATGCCCATGTTCCCAGATCAGACCAGCCGAATTCCGAAGGTAATACATAAACATTATCTGCCTTTTCCATTATACCGTAGTCAATAGAAATATTGGTGCACTGTAAATAAGTCTTATGAATGTGAGTTTTTTCGTTATCAGAATTGTACACCGGACGTGCCTCGGCAAATATTTCATTCATTTCTGGCAGGTAACGGCTGAAAGCCTTCAGGATAGCATCAGCCGACCAAATGAAAATCCCCGCATTCCACAGGAAGTCGCCGCTTTGGATAAAGGTCTTGGCAATATCCAGGGTCGGTTTTTCGGTAAAGGTTTTCACTTTATGAAAATCTTCATCTAATATCTGATCAGTGTATTGAATGTAACCATAGCCGGTGTCGGGGCGAGAAGGTTTGATTCCAAGAGTGATCAGACATTGATTTTTTGAAGCAATTTTCAGCGATTTTTCAATAGCTGTAATAAAAGCGCCTTCATCCAATATCAGGTGGTCCGACGGTGCAACTACGATGGATGCATTCGGATTAATGCTTTCTATTTTAAAACAACCGTACGCAATACAGGGTGCAGTGTTACGCATCACGGGTTCGGTCAGTATCTGCTGATCGGCCATATCCGGCAATTGTGTTCTTACAAGGTCGAGGTAATTATCGTTGGTAACAATGTAGATATTTTCCTTAGGGCAAACCTTCAAAAATCTTTCATAAGTATTCTGGATCAGCGTTTTGCCCGTGCCAAGTATGTCGATAAATTGTTTAGGATACGATGTTCTGCTAATAGGCCAAAAACGGCTCCCAATGCCGCCTGCCATGATTATAGCATAGTAGTCTTTATTCATGTTTATTTTTAAAGAATTTTATTGCTGCAAACTAACGGCAAAAATGTAGAATATTCTGTAAATAATATACTAAATTAAAATTACATAACGTGCTGTTGTTCTTAATCGGATTAAAAACGAAATAAAAAAATAAATTGTTTTCATTTAAAAATCATTTTTATATAAAATTTTAAACAAAACACACCGTTTATTTAGAAAAATTTGTTATTTTGAGTTTTAAAATTAGAATTAAGGATACGTTGAATAATGATTGAAACAAAAAGGTCGCTTTTTGATAATCTACAGAACTTTTTCGGGTTCGATAATTTCAAGGGGGAACAAGAAGCGATTATAACCAATATCCTCGCAGGCAACGATACGTTTGTAATTATGCCTACAGGTGGGGGTAAGTCCATGTGTTACCAGCTACCAGCATTAATGAGTGATGGAACAGCGATTGTAATTTCGCCATTAATAGCGCTGATGAAAAACCAGGTTGATCAGTTGAGAGCTTTTGGTGGCTCTGACAGCATTGCGCATTTCCTGAACTCTTCATTAACCAAGGCTGAGATAGCGCGGGTAAAGGAAGATGTACTTGGCGGCAAAACCAAACTATTATACGTTGCACCGGAATCGTTAACCAAGCAGGAAAATATTGATTTTCTAAGGCTCAATCAAGTGTCGTTCGTCGCAGTTGATGAAGCGCACTGTATTTCTGAATGGGGGCACGATTTCAGGCCCGAATATCGTAAGATAAGACAGGTGATCAGCAATATTGGCGATGATATCCCTATTATCGCCCTTACTGCAACAGCAACACCTAAAGTTCAACAGGATATTCAGAAGAACCTGCAAATGAACAATGCAACGGTATTTAAATCATCCTTTAATCGCTCGAACCTGTTTTATGAGGTTAAAGCGAAACGTAATGTGTTAAAGGAGATCGTGAAATTTGTAAAACAAAATTCCGGAAAATCGGGGATCATATATTGCCTGAGCCGCAAAAAGGTAGAAGAAGTTGCAGAAGCACTTAGCCTGAATGGCGTAAGGGCGTTACCATATCATGCCGGGCTTGATTCAAAAGTACGCGCTGATACACAGGATAAATTCCTGATGGAAGATGTGGATGTGATCGTTGCGACCATCGCCTTCGGTATGGGTATCGATAAACCGGATGTTCGTTATGTGATTCATCACGACATGCCAAAGAGCATGGAAGGTTATTACCAGGAAACAGGCCGGGCCGGGCGTGATGGTGGTGAGGGGGTTTGTGTAGCTTTTTATTCTGAAAAGGATATTGATAAGCTGCAGAAATTCATGAAAGATAAACCGGTGTCGGAGCGTGAGATTGGTACGCAGATATTGAAAGAGGTAATTGATTATGCGGAATCATCTGTATGCCGCCGTAAACAATTGCTACACTACTTTGGCGAGAACTTCAATGAAGCTGGTTGCAACAACATGTGCGACAATTGCTGTGCACACAAAGAACATTTTGATGGCGAAGAACACTTGCATAAAGTATTGAGCCTGATCAAACAGTTTGGCGAGAAGTTCGATGATGCACATATTATCAGCGTATTGATGGGTGAGGATAATCCACAAATACATAACTACGAACACCATTTGCTGGATGTGTTTGGCTCTGGTAAAGAGCAAGGCGAAAACTTATGGAACTCGCTGCTTAGACAGACGCTCCTGAATAATTATGTTTCAAAGGATATTGATCAATATGGTGTGTTACGCTTAACTAAGCTGGGGAACACTTTCCTTGATAACCCGCATACCATCCGTTTCATCATGAACAGGCCTATGGGCACTACCGATGACGATGATGATGCAGAAGGGCCAAAACAGGGGGGAGGTGCATTGGATACCGCACTACTGCAAATGCTGAAGGACCTTCGTAAGAAGATGGCTAAGCAAAAAGGTTTGCCACCGTTCGTAATATTCCAGGATCCTTCATTAGAGGAAATGTGTACACATTACCCTATCACTACTGAAGAGTTGAAGCAAATATCAGGAGTAGGGGCAGGCAAAGCCATGAAGTTTGGTGCACCGTTTATCGATCTGATCAGTAAATATGTTGAAGATAATGAGATAGACCGCCCACTAGATATGGTGATTAAGAGTGCGGCTAATAAATCTGCACTTAAGGTTTACATTATTCAGAATATCGACCGCCATTTGAACCTGGAGGACATTGCTGCTTCAAAGGGTCTTACCTACGAAGAAATATTGCGTGAAGTGGAATCTATTGTCAACTCAGGCACAAAACTTAACCTGAATTACTTTATTGATGAGGTTATCGATGAAGATAAGCAGGAAGAAGTATTTGATTACTTTAAATCAGCCGAAATAGATTCAATTGATGACGCTTTGGTTGAACTGGGTGCTGACGATTATACCCGCGAGGAAGTGCAATTAATGCGCATCAAATTTATGTCTGAAATGGGGAATTAAGCGGAAAGCTATAAAGCTGAAGCCGGATTATTAGGTCCGGCTTTTTCATCTTAGGCTTCAATATATTCAAGGATATCTCCCGGTTGGCAGTTTAGTGCTTTGCAGATAGCCTCCAGTGTTTCCAATCGTATAGCCTTTGCTTTTCCCGTTTTCAGAATTGACAAATTAGCCATAGTTATGCCCACCTTTTCACTCAGTTCGGTCAGCGACATTTTGCGCCTGGCCATCATTACATCCAGATTAACAATTATAGCCATAACTATATGGTAAATTCTTGTTCTTCTTTGAGCTTTTTCCCTTGGCTAAAAGCCTTATACAACATCAGAAATATAAGCCCGATTGAAATACTCTTCCATGCTTCGATCCAGGTGGCTTTGCTTAGCACAACATCTTCAGTAAAATAAGAACGGAATATAAAACCTAACAATAGATTGAAAATAAACATAACGACAGGGGACACCAGGAACGTTATAGCGATTAATCGAAGTGTTCTTAGATTTTTATTGGTAAAAACATGTCCCTTTGAGATGTCTAACACAAATCGGATAAAAATTCCAATAAGAATCAAAGCATAGCAAAACAAAATTAAAGCAATACCATATGAAAAATAGGAAACGGTTAACGTAACCGTCTTACTTACCGGAATCAGCAAAGATTTATCATACGGATCGTAGTGGAACTTAACAGGTTCATCTATCAAACCATACCTGTAATAAACAGAATCTTTTTCCCCTTTAACCGCTGGCGATATTATCGCATATTTTCTAACATAGGCCTGGTTGTGTTCTACATGAAATACAACTGAATCAAGATGCGGGTTCTCGTATGCTGTTGCTTTCAATTTCCAGCCTAATAAACTGAGATATGATTGGACCGGCGCTGTTTGAAATCTCCCTGTTTTTATTTCGGTCTTTACCCGGCTCCAAAACCAATTTGAACCACATGTATCACATGATATATCAGCCTGTGTCCCTAAAGATAACCATGACACCGAATTGCCACCTTGTTCAGCATTTCCGTTTTTTATTCTTCGGCGTAGCTTTACACTGTCTACAAAATTATTATATTGGCTTTCCGCATCAAGTAGATTGTCCGGAGGCGATGGATCTATGGGTTTGAGATAAGTCTCCGCGTATTTATACTTCGTACCGTTGAATTTAAATAAAGGTCCGGGAGTATACCCGTTAACTGCGACACTAAATATGATAAATACTATGCATACGAGAATCAGGGCTCCCAACGTGATTTTTTTAGATAATCTGATATCCATAAGGTTTACTATTGAACGATGTAAACCTAAAAAAATTTATCGAATTGTAAAAAAAATTTATCTCAAATCGATAAACACTTATTGCTAAAGTATTCGCACGTCTGGATTTAACCTACATGGATTACTTCGCAACAATCTTAAACTCAGTCCTACGGTTCTTGCTGCGATTTTCGTCATTATCATTCGGGGCTATAGGCTGAGTTTCCCCGTAGCCTTTATAAACCAGTCGATCTGCCTGTACGCCATTTCCTAGTAAATATTGATAAACTGCTTTGGCCCTGTTTTCAGACAGTGTTTGGTTCGATTGTGCGGTACCGACATTATCAGTATGTCCTGAAATTTCGATTTTGACCATTGGATTTAGCTCCAAAAAGTCGACTAATTTTTTCAGTTCAGGCTTGGATTCATCTTTGATGTCCCATTTATTGGTATCAAAGAAGATGTTTTTTAGAACAACTTTATTACCGACCTCGATAGGTTGCAGTAAGGCAACTATGTCGAAAGGATTTTTATCGTCACGCCCGACCAAAGAAAAATTAGCGGAATAAAACAAGTATCCATTTCTCGAAACATTAAGCCCATAGTTATGGCCTGTTGTTAACGTTGCGAGAAAATCGCCTTTGTCCTCTGAACTATAATCCTGGAATACGGATTTGTCACTTGCGAGGTCGATGATTTCCACAGCCGATTCCAGTGGTTGTTTGGTTACAGCATCCTCTACAACTCCTTTCACGTAAGTTACCAAATGAGGTCTGAGTTTTTGCGGAAGTTCAAAAGTATAAATATCAAAGCCACCAGCACCGTTCAAATTATTTGATGAAAAGAAAGCATAATTACCAGTTGCAGTAAGCGTAAGTCCATTCTCATCACCGCTGGAATTAATGGGGTAGCCCAGGTTCTCAGGCTTTTGCCATTTAGCATCTTTGCCTAAGCGACTAACAAATAAGTCTTTGCCGCCTAATCCCGGCCAGCCATTTGAACAAAAGTAAAGCGTGCTATCGTCAGGATGAATAAAAGGAGATTGCTCATCAAATGAAGTGTTGATATTTGGGCCAAGGTTTTCGGCCTCCGACCAGCCCTTATCAGTTAATGTTGATTTCCAGATGTCATAACCGCCATAACCACCTTTACGATTACTTACGAAATACAATGTACGTCCGTCAGAACTGATTGATGGCTGAGCTTCCCATCCCGGAGTATTTACCGGCGGACTAATATCATATGGTTTGCTCCAGCCTTCGCCTTTCTTTTGTGATATGTAAATGTCGCAGCGACCCAAGCCATCCGGTCGGTTGCATCCTGTAAAGAATAATACCTTACCGTCCTGCGACAAAGACAATGCTCCCTCGTTATAATTAGGCGAATTAATATTATCACTCAGCGGCACAGCAGTTTGCCATTTACCATCTACCTTAACGCTTTTATAAAAATCCTCGTTACTGTTAATTTTCCGGGTAAAAATGATTGTACTCTCATCTGCGGTAAGAGCCGGGAAATATTCATCATCAGCAGTGTTGATCTCAGGCCCTAAATTAACGGGTTTAAAATCTACGGGATGCTGAAGCGCATCCAAACTAAAATTACAATCCTTTAAAAGCTTTTGAGCCAGTAACGTGCTTTGAGGTGTCAGGTGATCAGTATATGTCAAATATTTTTCCAGGCGCTGTTTGGCATCGGCGTAAGCAGCCAGGTGTATTTCGCAATCGCCCATTTTAAAGTAGATGGACTCGTTAAAATCGGCGTTAAGTTTAAGACATTGCCGGTATTGCTCTACTGCTTCTTTGTATTTCCATTCCTTCCGGTAAACATCGGCCAACTGAGCGTGAGCTTCTATAAATTTAGAATCTTCATCTATCGCCTTCAATAACTCAGCAACAGCTTCATCAAACATATGATCGTCCAGGTTCTGACTTGCCAAAGCATAATGCTTTATTGCCTGCTCGTTGGTAGTGCTGTATTGTCTTTCCTGGGCAGATAAAGAGATAATGAGGGATAGAAAAAATACCGATAAGAAAAAAACTTTCATTGTAAGTAATTAATACGGTATTTAATATCCTAAGTTACGCCTTTTAAGGAATATTCAAATATTTATGGGTTTGGAGCGATATCTCCCATTTAGGATTATTCATTACATAGTCCACTATAAGAGGCGTCATTTCTTTCGCTTTCGACCATTCCGGCTGCAAATATAATTTGCAATCAGGCGATACAAGTTTGGCATGTTCTTCGGCCCAGGCAAAATCAGACTTATTAAATACGATCACTTTCAGCTCATCTGCATGTGCTGCAATGCCCGGCGATGGTGATTTGAATTTTTTAGGCGACAGACATATCCAATCCCAGTTGCCCGAAAGGGGGTAAGCACCCGAGGTTTCAATAAATGTTTTGATACCCTTTTGCTGTAATTGACTGGTCAGATAATCGAGGTTATATAAAAGAGGCTCCCCACCAGTAACTACAACTGCTTTTGAAGGAAATTTCGAAGCATTTTCAACAATCTGGTCGGCTGTAGTGAGCGGATGAAGTTCAGCATCCCAGCTTTCCTTTACATCACACCAGTGACAGCCTACATCACATCCGCCAAGACGGATAAAATAAGCGGCTTTCCCGGTATTAAACCCTTCGCCCTGGATTGTATAAAACTCTTCCATTAAAGGAAGCAATGTGCCATCTTCCGGAACCTGGTGTGCCATATTAGGCCGCAAAATTACCTTTTTAAGCTGAGACCATAAAACAGAATAATAGAAACCGCACTGTTTTTACTTTAAAAGGATAAACCTAACGTAAAGATTATCAACAGGTTCTTTTTCAGTAGATTATTTACTTTTTTACTTTTAAAAGTCCGTTTATTTTTTTACTATTACTTTAAAGGTTTAGGTATGCGAAAACTCTACATATCAATTGTTGTTTTGGTGATTTTTTGCCTGACGTCATGTGTTGATGTGGAGGAACACTATGACTTTAAAGCCGATGGTTCATGTAAGGTTGCCTATAGCTTTGATATGAGTAAGGCAGTATCTGTATTGATGAATTTGATGTCGGATTCTGTAAAAGCTACACCGCAGTTTGCCGTTGTAAAAGATACCACGCTTAACTTCTATAGTGCTTTGCCCGACAGCACACAACAACGGATGACACTAGATGAAACTAACCTGGCAAAAAGCAGTAATTTATCGGTAAAAATGAATCTTCAGAAAAGCTTGATGAAGATCAGCATCACTCATGATGCAAAAGACGCTGCCGATCTGCAATATTATCTGCGGAACATTTCAAGGATAGAATCACACAGCGATCTAAAGGGCGTAACTAAGGATAAAAACACCCGCGATTTTGACGCCAGCCAGCTAATAAGCGGACAGGACTATTATACCTATGAAGTAAGTCAGCATAAATTTTACCGCATTATTGATAAAGCCAAATTCAATGCTTTCCTAAAGAAAACACAATCAACCTTTGCCATGGCAAAAGCAATGCTGATTGATATGCCTTATAAAGTAATCCTGAATTTTGCTAAACCGGTAAAGAAAATAAACAACCCTAAAGCAATACTTTCTACCGATAGGAAAAGGGTTATCCTCCAAACCAATATGGATGAGATTATTAAAAATCCCAACGTAATGAATTTGAAGATCGACTTCTGATCTTTATGACCTGGTACCCCATACCTGATATACAACTCACCGGAAAACCATTTATAAAAAAGGTAAAAGCAGGCGGCAAAACGCTATGCCTGGTAAATGTTGATGATAAAGTATACGCCCTTGGAGCAAAATGTCCTCATGCGGGCGGCGACCTGACGCAGGGATGGTGTAAAGAAGGAAAACTTATTTGCCCCTTACACCGTTATTCATTTAACCTTGAGACCGGCAAAGGTAGTGAGGGACAGAATGACTATATAGAAAGTTATCCAGTCGAGATAAAAGGCGGGATAATTTATGTAGGTATAAGTTCATTCTGGGATAAATGGAAGCAAGCATTTAAGTCATGAGTATTAATGAGATCGATTACCTGACTAAAGATTTTTATCAGGCAATCAGTTTTGACCATTCGGCACCGCCGGATTTTACCCCGGTGAAAATACTATTTTATGGAGCGGGTATGCTGATCAATAACACCTTTAGTAAGCCTATAACTTTTACAGCCGAAAATTTTGTGAAGGCAATGGAATCACAGGTTGCTGATGGCGCAATGGAGCAGTTTATGCAACGTGAACTGCACGCAAACACTGAAATATTCGGGAAAGTTGCTCATCGTATCAGTGTATATGAATACAATTTTGCTGATCACGAAATGCCAAAGTTACCACGAGGTATCAATTTCATTCAATTTGTGCAGATAGAAGGGCATTGGCGCATACTTTCTATGGCTTGGAGTGACGAGAATGAAGGTCATTTGATACCGGAGGAGTACTTAATTAATAGGTTGGAGAGGTTTTAGAAGTTGTAATTGTTGGAGATGTTAGTAAACACCTATTACAACCTTTATAACTTCTACCCCCCTACAATATTTATAACCAATCAAGGATAAACTTCTTTTTGTGCAGAAGCCAATGTGTTTTTAAGTAGTCCGATTATGGTCATCAAACCAACACCTCCGGGAACAGGAGTGATCCAGGAGGATTTTTGTGCAACATTCTCAAAGTCAACATCGCCGTACAACTTATAACCTGATTTGGTTACTGTGGATGTTTCGCGGTTCATACCCACGTCGATCACAATAACGCTGTCTTTCACCATATCAGCAGTGATGAAGTTCTTTTTACCAATGGCTACGATCAGTATATCAGCTTGCAGGGTATAATCTTTAATGTTAGGTGTGCGACTGTGGCAGATAGTTACGGTGCAATTGCCAGGCTGAGTATTACGAGCCATCAGGATACTCATTGGTGACCCAACGATATTGCTGCGACCTACCACCACGCAATGTTTGCCTGTGGTATCTATACCGTATTCTTTTAGCATTAAAGTAATACCGTAAGGTGTTGCAGGAATGAATGAAGGCAGATTACGCTGCATACGGCCCAGGTTAATAGGGTGGAAGCCGTCTACATCTTTGCGGTGGTCGATCTGTTCGGTTACTTTCTCCGGATCGATATGTTTTGGCAAAGGTAACTGAACGATAATGCCGTCTATATCTGTATCAGCGTTTAGCTCAGCTACTTTTTTAAGCAGTTCTTCTTCCGTTACATCGCTTTCATAACGTACCAGGGTAGACTTAAAACCTACCTTTTCGCAATTTTTCATCTTGCTGGCAACATAGGTTTCGCTGCCACCATCATGACCAACCAAAACCGCAACCAAATGCGGCTTGCGACCGGTGCTTGCTAAAATTTTGGCTGCTTCCTCAGCTATCTCGCCCTTTAATTTTTCTGATACGTATTTTCCGTCGAGTAGATTCATTGTATATCGATTAGGGAACCGAGAATCAAGAGCCAAGAATTAAGACTTGAAGTTTGTCCTGATTCTTGGCTCTTGGTTCCTGACTCTATTTAGTCCAGTTTCAGCACCGCCATAAACGCCGATTGTGGTATTTCTACGTTACCTACCTGGCGCATGCGTTTTTTACCTTTTTTCTGTTTTTCCAACAGCTTACGCTTACGCGAAATATCACCACCGTAACATTTGGCAGTAACATCCTTGCGCAACGCTTTCACTGTTTCACGTGCGATGATCTTGGCACCTATAGACGCCTGTATGATGATCTCGAATTGTTGACGCGGTAATAACTCTTTCAGCTTTTCGCATATCTTTTTACCAAAGTCATAAGAGTTGCTGCGGTGAATCAGTGATGACAAAGCATCCACGGGTTCACTGTTCAGGCGAATATCTAAGCGCACCAGGTCCGACTGGCGATAACCTATCTGGTGATAATCAAATGATGCATAGCCTTTGGAGATAGTTTTCAGTTTATCATAGAAGTCGAACACGATTTCGCCCATTGGCATTTCGAAGATCAATTCAACACGATCTGAAGTAAGATAGGATTGATTGATAATAGCACCACGCTTTTGAATACACAGCGACATTACCGGGCCTACAAATTCAGCTTTGGTAATAATAGCAGCCTTGATATAAGGTTCTTCTACAAAGTCAATTTTACTAGGGTCGGGCAGGTCAGATGGATTGTTTACCTGTAACTCTTCCCCTCTTGTTGTAAATGCTTTATAAGATACGTTGGGCACGGTAGTGATTACCGTCATATCAAACTCGCGTTCCAGGCGTTCCTGGATGATCTCCATGTGAAGCATGCCCAGGAAACCGCAACGGAAACCAAAACCTAAAGCGGCGGATGACTCTGGCTCGAACACCAGGGAGGCATCATTTAGCTGCAGCTTAGCCATTGACTCACGAAGCTCCTCATAATCCTCTGTATCAACCGGATAAATACCGGCAAATACCATCGGTTTCACTTCCTCAAAACCTTGTATACCGCTTTCGCATGGGCGCTCCACCTGCGTTATCGTATCACCAACTTTTACTTCACGCGCCTCTTTTATTCCGGAGATAATATAACCTACGTCACCGGTCTTGATAACATCTTTGGGTAGCTGATTCAGTTTTAAGGTACCTACTTCATCCGCAAGATATTGCTTTTCGGTAGCCACGAATTTTACTTTATCGCCTTTCCTGATCTCGCCGTTTACCACTTTAAAGTAAGCGATGATACCGCGGAATGAGTTAAATACAGAGTCAAATATCAACGCCTGCAACGGAGCCTTCGGATCGCCGACAGGAGCAGGGACACGTTCAATAATGGCGCGCAGGATTTCGTACACGCCCATACCGGTTTTACCCGATGCTGCCAGAATTTCCTCACGTTTGCAACCCAATAGATCAACGATCTGATCCTTTACCTCTTCTGGCATAGCACCTGGAAGATCCATTTTATTTAAGATAGGAATGATCTCCAGATCATTTTCTAAAGCCAGGTACAAGTTAGATATAGTCTGTGCCTGAATGCCTTGTGCAGCGTCTACGATCAGCAAAGCGCCTTCGCAGGCAGCAATAGACCGTGAAACTTCATAAGAAAAATCCACGTGCCCGGGAGTATCGATCAGGTTCAGAACATATTTCTGACCATCGAGAACATAGTCCATTTGGATGGCGTGGCTCTTGATGGTGATACCACGTTCACGCTCCAGGTCCATGTCGTCAAGCAGTTGTGCCTGTGATTCGCGTTGGGTAATAGTGTTTGTATATTCTAATAACCTGTCGGCAAGGGTACTCTTACCGTGGTCGATATGTGCTATAATACAGAAATTACGAATGTGCTCCATTTGAAGCGCAAAAATAGCTTTTTAAGGTGACATTATAAAAGGTAGATAAACAGTCTCCGGGAGAGCTACAGAGAATGGCCTAAGTGAATGATTTCGAGCATCACAGCAGTGAAATTGAAGCAAAAATGGATACATGCTCCATACCATAGGGTGTTTTCTTTGGTACGTATGTAGCCCAGCCATAAAGCGAATGGTATGAGCCAGAAGAGTGAAATAAATGAACGATGCATGATAGCAAAGACAAACGAACTGATAAAAATTGACTGTTTTTCATCAGTTACAAGCATTAATTTCCCAAGAAGAAATCCGCGATAACCAAGCTCCTCGAACAGGGCGGGCATTACCGCCACAAAGAATATAGCTAGTGCAATGCTGTGTCGGTGCGATGCATAAAACTCATAGTAAGAATAGTCTGTAGAAAATAGACTTCTGTTTAGCCAACCGACAATAAAGTTTACCACCAGAGATGCCCCAAATGCGATTGCGCAATACCCCAATAGTTTTAAAATGGAAAAATTGCGCCATACCAGTACGCTTTTGAACTTTGCCCAGTTGATGACAAAGAAAATGACGGAAGCTGCTGCCAGAAGTACATCAAAAACGATGGACCATGTAAATGCATGGAAATAGTCGACGAAGCTGAGTAAACAGCAGGCAACCGCATGAATCGTAAAAAAGAGTGCCGCCTGCTTGATCGCATTCCATTTTTCTTCGGTAGTCCCTTCTGCAATTTCAACAATAGCACATCCACAATGACTGCAAAAGCGGCTGCCGGAATTTATTGGTTCGTTACAATTACCGCAACGTGGTAATTGTATTTCCTGTGCTTCAGAAATGAGATTCAAATCATCCAATATTCAAATCCTTTTTTAGCTTTTCAGCTTCTAAAGCCGATTTGATCCCTCGTATAAAACATCCTATAATGAATATTTTGAAAATGATACCACTTAAAATGGTCAACGGGTTCGAAATAGCATTCAGAATGAAAATAAGCGCATATAGAGATGTACCTGTTATTACGCCTGCTAATGGCATGCGTGTGCACCAGAAACCGATAACGGCAAAAAGAACTGCTAGTATCGAGTTAACCAAAAAAAGCGCACCTCCGTTTCCGTCCTTGTTTACTCCATAGAAAATAAGGCCCGCTACCATGGTAGCGCCAGCAATATAGTACATGGCATAACTGGCCTTTTTTACTTGCTTTTGAGCTTCTTCCAGGTTGAGTTCCTTGTAGCTTTTGTCCATTAAGAATTTCTGTTGTTCTTCTTCCGAACCCTTTATAGGATATCCGCACGAAGTGCAAAATGCATCATTGTCATTAACCTGGTTAAAACACGAAGCACAATTAGTGATTTGTTGAGTAGTAGTGGTTGTAAGGTCCATATGTGTAAGGCTTAGAATCTAAAGTTACCTTTTTGATTTGATTTTGTCAATAGATATGACTCATGCCACAAAATTTACATTTTTATTTTACATTTTACTAAAAATATTAGTATTTTTGTTATCCGCAGTAAATAGCTATGCCGGATATCAAAAGGGACATAATCAGTAAGTTGCAAAAAGATATTTTGCTTTGGGAGGGATTTAAACCGCCTCAGGCAGATAATGCTGATACTTTTGGTCTCGGACCGATAGAAGCTGCTTTTCCGAATGGTGTTTTTCCTGTCAGTGCTTTGCACGAGTTAATTTGCCCGACACCGGAGCACTCGGCGGCAACATCCGGATTTATAGCAGGGATATTAGGTACGCTGATGAAACAAAGCGGCACCTGTCTTTGGATTGGTTCATCAAGAAAGCTATTTCCATCTTCTTTGAGCATGTTTAATGTAGAACCTGACAGGGTCATATTTATAGACCTGAAGCGGGAACGGGATGTGCTTTGGGTAACTGAAGAAGCTTTGAAATGTGAAGGGTTGAGTGCAGTTATATCAGAGCTCCAGGATATCAATATTGCCCAATCGCGCCGACTTCAGTTGGCAGTTGAAAGCAGTAAGGTAACGGGTTTTATTCTGCGAACTGATATTTATAAAGCTAAAACAAGCACTTGTGTAGCACGCTGGCGCGTATCGCCCATACCAAGTGAAACGGAAGACGGTTTGCCTGGTGTAGGTTTTCCGCGCTGGCAGGTGGAGTTACTTAAAGTGCGTAATGGGAATCCGGGAGTTTGGCGAATGGAATGGGCCGGCAGAAGTTTTGTAACGCTTGATGAAAAAGTAATAGCGCACGAAGCTTTGGAGAGGAGGGCTGGTTAATGGTAAAAAGACGGTTTGTTGCTATATGGTTTCGCCACTTGATGACCGACTGGATGACACTTAAACATCCGGAATTCCGTGGATTGCCATTTGTTTTGACTACGCCTGTCAGGGGGCGTGTGGTGATCACTGCAGCTAATGCACTGGCCGAAATGCAGGGAATTACAACCGGAATGGCTATGGCAGATGCCCGGGCTATTATCCCATCTCTTGAAATGATGGATGATATACCGGGGCAGCCCGCTAAATTATTAAAAGCGTTAGGGGAATGGTGCATACGTTATACACCATTGATCGCCGTAGATATGCCCGATGGATTAATACTGGATATTTCCGGATGTGCTCATCTATGGGGCGGCGAACGTGCTTACCTCGGGGCAATTATTAAGACGCTCAGAAGCAAAGGTTACGATGCAAGGGGTGCTATGGCTGATACGATAGGCGCAGCCTGGGCGGTCGCGCATTTTGGCAAGGTGAAGCCAATAATAGAAGAAGGTGGGCAAAATGATGCTTTGCTATCCTTGCCGCCTGCAGCATTACGACTGGAACCACTTATACTCGAACGATTGCAGAAGCTGGGATTTTATACTATTCAAGGGTTTATTGGCATGGGACGTTCTGTATTGCGAAGACGTTTCGGGCAGGAGTTTCTAACCCGGTTGGATCAGGCTTTGGGTAATGAGGATGAACCCATGCAACTATTACAACCAATTGAACCTTATCACGAGCGTTTGCCATGCCTGGAGCCGATCAGAACAGCTACTGGGATCGAAATCGCCATCAAAAAGCTTTTGGAAGCTATTTGTCGCCGTTTAGAAGGTGAAGGTAAAGGCCTGAGAATAGCTATTTTGAAATGTTACCGGGTAGATGATAAGATCATACAGGTAAGCATTGGTACAAGCCATGCATCACTTTATATCGATCACTTATTTAAACTATTTGAATTAAAAATACCGCTTATTGAACCCGCTTTAGGGATAGAGCTGTTTACGCTGGATGCACTAAAAGTGGAGGACGTTGAGCCTGAACAGGAAGCGCTTTGGTCAACCACTGCGGGAGGGTTGGAAGATGGACGCCTGGTTGAACTCCTTGACAAGATATCCAATAAGGTAGGCTCAGCAAGTATTCATCGCTATTTACCACAGGAATGCCATTGGCCGGAACGATCAATAAAACCGGCCAAAACCTTACAGGATAAACGAATGACCACATGGCGTACAGATAGGCCGCGACCATCCCTGTTATTACAAAAGCCTGAGCAAATACAAGTAACGGCTCCAATACCGGATTATCCGCCAATGCTTTTTGTTTACAAGAATAAAGTCCATCAAATCAAAAGGTCGGATGGGCCGGAACGGATTGAGCGCGAATGGTGGCTGGAGAATGGGGAACACCGGGATTATTATTATGTAGAAGACCAGGATGGGCAGCGTTACTGGTTATTCCGCGCTGGACCTTATTCTGATGACCAACCCAGGGAGTGGTTTATTCATGGTTTTTTTGCCTGATGTTATGAACTATACGGAATTACAGGTAACCAGCAATTTTAGCTTTTTAAGAGGCGGCTCTCACCCTGAAGAATTGGTGCAGCAAGCGTATGCACTTGGTTATACAGCCATTGCAATTACCGACCGTAATAGTGTAGCCGGCGTGGTGCGTGCCCACAAAACAGCGGAGGCTTTAAAAGATCCTTTAAAAAAAGAAATAAAATTTATCCCGGCTTGTCGGCTCGATCTATTGGATGGGCCTGGTTTGCTTGCTTATCCAACCGATATTACTGCCTGGGGCCGTTTATGTGCCTTACTCAGTAAAGGCAACCTCAGAGCCGAAAAAGGCAAATGTGATCTTTATAAAAATGATGTTTTTGAGTATGCTGAAGGTATAAAGCTCATCGCTATTGCACCTGAATCTTTAAATGAAAGATTTGATTTTGACGACTCTTTTAAAAGAGATATCAAGGAATACCATAAGGTTTTCGGTAATGACCTTTATATAGCCGCTAACCGCACTTATAATGGAGATGATGGAAAATGGTTTCACCGGATTTCGCAATTGGGCGTACCGATGGTAGCAACTAATGATGTTTATTATCATGAAGTACAAAGACGCGAATTGCAGGATGTGGTGACCTGCGTTCGGGAGAAATGTACCATAAGTAATGGCGGATTTAAATTGTATGCTAACGCGGAGAGGCATCTTAAAACAATTGATGAAATGGAGCGTCTATTTCGTCAATACCCAGATGCGATAGCACGGACCCAGGAAATAACTGACGCTTGTCAATTTTCGCTGGACACACTGAAATATTTAGAACCGGAATGGAAAAGCCCTGATGGCCGAACAGCTGATGAGCATCTTGCAGAGCACACCTGGAATGGCGCCAAGAAGCTGCTTGGTGATCAGATCACTCCTAAAATCATTGAGCAGATTGAACTTGAACTGGCTTTTTTTGCCAAGCGTAAATTGGCGCCATATTTTTTGAGAATATATGAATACACGAATAAGGCAACTGAATTAGGTATACTGCACCAGGGTCGGGGCTCAGCTGCAAATTGCACAGTTTGCTTTTGTCTGGGTATAACTCCTGTAAATCCTACCAAGTCAAAAATGCTATTCTCAAGATTTATGTCTGATGCGCGTGATGAATGGCCGGATGTGGATGTTGATTTTGAGCATGAAAGACGCGAAGAGATCATACAATGGATATATGAAACCTATGGCCGTGAGCATGCCGCGATTGTAGCCACGGTGACCCAGGAGCGGCATAAGGGTGCTATCAGAGATGTGGGTAAAGCGATGGGCTTATCAGAAGACACGATTAAAAGGCTTTCGGGAGCGATATGGGACTTTTCGGAAGAAGCCTTTGACCGTCAGCGGATACTGGAGCAGGGACTGAATCCTGATGATCCTCATTTATTCAAAGTTTTGGAGCTGACCGACCAGTTGATGGGCTTTCCGCGCCAATTGGGGCAACATACCGGTGGCTTTGTTATCACCCAGTGCAAGCTTTCTGATATATGTCCAGTGATGAATGCCCGCATGGAAGACCGTACACAATTGGAGTGGAATAAAGATGACCTGGAAGATCTCGGAATATTGAAAGTTGATGTGCTTGGGCTTGGTATGCTCACCTGCATCCACAAAGCGTTCGATCTGGCTAAATCAAGTTACAACCTCGACCTGACTTTAGAGAACGTACCCCAAGACGATGGGAAAGTTTATGATATGATTTGTAAGGCGGATACATTAGGCGTTTTCCAAATCGAAAGCCGCGCACAAATGTCTATGCTCCCAAGATTAAAACCAAGAGAGTTTTATGATCTTGTTATAGAAGTAGCTATTGTTCGTCCCGGCCCGATACAGGGGGATATGGTACATCCTTACTTACGTCGTCGTAATGGTGAAGAACCTGAGGAATATCCTAAGGAAGAATTGAGGCCAATTTTAAGCAGGACTAAAGGTGTGCCATTATTCCAGGAGCAAGCTATGGAAATTGCAATTGTCGCAGCGGAATTTACTCCTGCCGAAGCCGATCAGTTGAGGCGCAGTATGGCGACTTTTAAGGCGAAAGGCTTAGTGAGCCAGCATAGAAAAAAGCTAGTAGACGGAATGGTAGCAAGAGGATATAAAGAGGCATTTGCTAACCGGGTGTTTAAGCAGTTGGAGGGATTTGGCAGCTATGGTTTCCCTGAAAGTCATGCTACCAGTTTTGCGCACTTGGTTTATATTTCCTGCTGGCTAAAATGCCATTATCCGGATGTTTTTACAGCAGCTCTGTTAAATAGTCAGCCGATGGGATTTTATCAGCCTGCCCAGATAGTGATTGACGCACAAAAACATGGCGTTGTAGCGCGGCCAGTAGACATAAACCATTCCATGTGGGATAATACGCTGGAGGAAAAAGACGGCGAATATTGTGCTTTACGATTAGGCTTCCGGCAGGTAAAAGGCTTGAAAGAGGATGAGATGCAATTGCTGATAGCAGCGCGTGGAAATGGCTACACCAGCATCAATCAATTAAGTGATGCCGGAATATCACAGGCTGCTATAGAAAAACTAACTGATGCAGATGCGTTCAGATCGCTTGAACTTGATCGTCGCCAAGCTTTATGGGAGGTAGCTGCCCTTGGTGATAAACCTACTGGAGTGTTTACCGGCCAATCTTCTGAAAGTGCACAAGAACATCAATTGGCTTTACCTTTTATGACCCAGGCAGAGCATGTAGTTCAGGATTATGCTTCCATTGGTTTATCGTTAAAAGCGCATCCGGTTAGTTTTGTCCGGGAGAAATTAAACTTGCTCCATGTAAAAACAACCGCCGAATTATCGGGTCTTAAAGATGGAGATTTAGTTAAAGTAGCAGGGCTGGTAACAGTTCGGCAACGACCTGGTACAGCCAAAGGGATTTTGTTTATTACTATTGAAGATGAAACCGGGTTCTCTAACCTGGTGGTTTGGGAAAAGCTGTTTGACAAATACCGGAAGGAAATACTTCAGTCCAAATTACTAATGGTGGAAGGTAAATTACAGATCGAAGGATTGGTTATCCATGTAATCGTTAACCGCTGTTATAACCTGTCAAAATATTTATCAGAGCTGGTACCTGATAAATATGAAGATGTGCCGATACTTCCTTTGTCGCGTGCTGATGAACGAACTGCATCAATACCAGATAAACGCAATACCATGCCAGATCAGGATAAAGGATTAGAAAAGGTATTTCATAAAGGAAGGAATTTCCAATAGATAGGGTATAAAAATTACGGCGTTTCGAAGTTTAAACTCAAAACACCGTAATGATAATTTTATTCCCCGCGCTTTAAGCCAAACTTCTCTATTTTACTGTACAAGTGACTGCGTTGAATATCAATATCATCCGCGGTTTTAGATACGTTCCAGTTGTTCTTTTCGAGCTTGAATTTAATGTATTCACGCTCTGCATAGTCCTTATATTCTTGAAAGTTGGCAAACTGGTCAAAATCCGTTTGCGGGGCTGCAGAGCCATTATTAGTCATCGAAACGACCGAAGGATTGGCAAAAGCTTTCACATCATTATCGGTAATGATTTTATCGCTAAGGATGATCAAACGCTCCACCATATTTCGAAGCTCGCGGATATTACCGGTCCAAGGCAGTTTCTTCAATTCCTCAAGGGCTGCTTCGGATACCTTTTTAGGTGGCATACCGTAATCATTACAGATCTCCTCAATAAAGTTTTGGGTGAGCATACCAATATCATCCCTACGTTCTGAAAGTGGCGGTACATGGATCAAGATCACACTTAAACGATGGTACAAGTCCATACGGAAATTGCCGGCCTCAATTTCTTTTAATAAATCCTTATTGGTTGCAGCAACTACGCGTACATCTACCTCGATTTCTCTTTCGCCGCCTACACGGGTTATTTTGTTTTCTTGTAAGGCTCTCAACACTTTGGCTTGTGCTGAATGGCTCATATCGCCAATCTCGTCCAGAAATAATGTGCCCCCATGTGCCGATTCAAACTTACCAATGCGTTGTTTTACCGCGGAAGTAAATGAGCCTTTCTCGTGTCCGAACAATTCACTTTCAATTAATTCGGATGGGATAGCGGCGCAGTTCACCTCGATCAAAGGAGCGTTAGAACGGTTTGATTTTTCATGCAGCCAGCGTGCAACTAATTCCTTACCACTGCCATTTGCACCGGTAATTAATACACGGGCATCTGTAGGGGCCACACGCTCAATAGTTTCTTTAATTCGCTGGATAGGTTGTGACCCGCCCAAAATATCACGGACTTTGGAGACTTTTCGCTTTAAAACTTTCGTTTCCGAAACCAGGTTCCCCCGATCCAAAGCGTTTCGAACGGTGATTAGCAGACGGTTCAGGTCAGGTGGTTTTGAAATAAAGTCGAACGCACCTTTTTTGCTGGCTTCAACAGCCGTTTCAACGGTTCCGTGACCAGATATCATAATAAAAGGCAGGTCGGGCTTAATGGCAAGTCCTTCTGAAAGCACTTCCATACCGTCCATGCGGTTCATTTTGATATCACATAATACTAAATCGTAGTTATTTCTTTGGATCAGATCCAGGCCTTCAATACCATTGTCCACATCTTCAACCTCGTAGTCTTCATACTCCAGTATCTCGCGCAGGGTACTACGAATTGCACGCTCGTCATCAATAATTAAAATTTTGGCCATGTTTTTTATAAGTTCAGTAGAAAGATAAACGTGCTAAGTTATAAAATTGTATAGAAAAGCAAACACTTTTTTTGGGATAAAAAAATAACCCCTTCGCATTAAGAAAAGGGGTTACATTCAGCAGCAAAGCTATAAGCCGGGTTCTGTCTGGTTCTATCATTGATCTGGCCCTGCCATTACTGACAGATTCAAGCAACCTACCCATCCTGGCGATCCGTCGAAACGAATACAGAAGCGAGCAGCTTCATTTCCAGGACCTATTTGGTCTTTCAACTCCTGAGGTTTACCGCGATCCCTGTCGCCAGGAAAAGCCGTGAGCTCTTACCTCACGTTTTCACCCTTGCCTGATCGAAACCAAGCGGTTTATTTTCTGTGGCACTTTCTGTCGCCGGCTGAACGGCGCCTTCCCGTTAGGAAGCAGGATGCTCTGTGTTGCCCGGACTTTCCTCTCTTCAAATGAAGAGCGATAGAACGATCTGCAATGCAAATATAGTTGATTGAGTTGGATTAAGTGGATTGGTTAAGTGATTATTTGCAACCGGCCAATTTTTTTTGTACCAATTGCTCATCAATAGTGCTTAATTTATTACCCCAAGAATTGCAGATATAAGTTAGTACTTGGGCAATTTCAACTGGAGAGAGATCATTGGCAGGCATCGTACCTTCAAATACTTTGCCTTTTACGGTGATCTGCCCTTTCAAACCATTTTTAACATAACAAGGCAATGAGCTTAAATTCCTCCTTAAATAAGTTGAATCTGATAATGGTGGAATTAGTGCCGATAAACCTTCGCCATTAGCGCCGTGGCAGTTTTGACAATGCTGCTGATAAACTAATGCGCCGGATGAATAGTAACGTTTAAACTCTAAATTTTCCTCGCTTTGACATGCTGCAATTAATAGAATAATAACAAATACGATCAGGCTACAGGCTAACTTCCAACTCATTGTACAATCATTTGATCGGGTTCGGCCTGGAGGGTTTTGATGTCGGCTATCATTTCATCCACCTGTTTTGGATCGGTACCATCGTATGAACCGCGGATGCGTTTCTGCTTATCTATCAATACAAAGTATCCGGCATGAATGTAGCCACCTGAGACACTGCTGTCCTGTTTTACTGCAACCAGGTAGTTCTTTTCGGCAATGGTATAAACATCTTCTTTTTTACCCTGCAAAAACCACCATATGTTGCCACTTATGCCAAGTTTATCTGCATATTTTTTCAAAACGGGCACACTGTCGTGTTTGGGATCAATGGTATGGGATATGATCTTAAAATTTCCTGTATTCTTAAATGTTTCATATACCTTTAGCATATTGCGGTGCATAATAGGGCAAATAGAAGGACATGTGGTGAAAAAGAAGTCGACTACATAAATATCTCCATTCAGAGTTTTATTGCTTATGCTATCACCATATTGGTTTACAAACTTAAACGGAGGGATAGTTTGATAAATCGTATCCGTCACCTGCTTGCCGTCAACGGTTTTGGTTACAGGTTCGCGATTACCATAAATAGGCAGTGTCTTCTTATCAGAACCTGATTTGCAGGCGCTCCACAACAATACTGCTGCAAACCCTATTATTAAGGTGTTTCTCATTTTGATCTGCTTGAAAGATATTTGGTAGATTCATCAACAGCGGTGTTCATCAGTGAATCAACTGACATGATCTTTTTTTTCTGATCGTCATAATACTTTATAACTTCATCATGAGATTCCTTGTTAATAACATCCGGATCAAATTTTTGCATCCATATTTCCATTGCTTCTTCAGCAGCTGTTAATTTCAGTTCGATTGCTTTCATGTTCGTTTTTTCAGCTGTATCTTTTGCCGGCAACTTTAACAAACTATCCAGTGCCATTTTATTTTTCATGAGCGCTTCATCCTTACCCATTAATTTGTCATGCACTTTTAGAATATTACTAAGGAGTTCTTTTTCCTGCTTTTTATTATCAGAGCAAGCGGTAAAAATGAAGCTTGCAACAAGTATCAGAGATAGTTTTTTCATAATGGTATATTTAGGTTCAAAAGTAAGATTTAAACCACAAACGCAGGAGTAAATAGTAAATTAGTGTTGCCTGGTGAATAATATATAATCAGTACCAGGGAGATCAGTTCCGGCAAGTTTTAAATGCTGACCTGCTTGCGCACGATGGTGCGTGCCGTGATTGACCAAATGAGTTAGAATATCAAACAGTTTCGTTTCAAAAGTATCTCCCTGCAGATTTCTGTAACGTATAGATTGTGTAAAATCATTGTCACTTAAACTATCGACGTAAGTGAGCCATCGCTGGTGATTATCGAGTATTATTTGTTCAAAAGTATCAGCTTTCCAATCGGGCCATAGAGTGACAATTTGGGCAGGCTTATCGACGCATCTGCCGAACCACACTTGTTGAGCTACTAGTAAATGTGCCATCAGTTGTTCGGCTTTAACATGATCTTCGGTTTGTAGTAGTGCAGCGAGGATGCGCAGGTTGGCATAACGATCGTAATGGAGCAAACGAATAAAGTAATCTTTCATGCACCAAATGTAATTAACGAAGCAAATGATTCAATTGGAATTGGGTCTGTTTAAAGTCAACTTTTCAACGCTTGTTCATAACATAAATATAATGTTAGCGTCATCATAAGATTATATATCTGAACTACTTTTATAATGAAGAAATTGATTTGTTATGAAACTCCTTTCAGCTATATTCAGAAGTTTTCGTGAATGGATGATCTTAAAAAGCATGAGATCAACTTTTATTCACTAAACTATTTTATCGGTTTTACTTTTCTATATCCAATTATATTGTACAATTTGGGATTCATATTATTGTCTGCCATTAAAGGCAAGCCGCTTTTTGATGGCGGGTTATCCTGTATATGGATCAATAACTTATGGATCAATTGAATAAAGCTCTTTTCGGAGAAGATTTTAAGTGGGGGGTATCAACAGCCGCGTTCCAGATTGAAGGGGCTTGTGATGCTGACGGTAAAGGAATATCAATATGGGACGCTTTTACTTCGAAAAAAGGCAAAGTACTGAATGGTCACAAAGCTGATGTGGCTTGTGATTTCTATAATAATTATCAGGCTGATATTGACCTGATAAAACAACTCAATATTCCAAATTTTCGATTTTCAATATCCTGGACCCGCCTATTACCCAATGGAACCGGCGAAGTTAACCAGGCTGGTATTGATTATTATAACCGCGTAATTGATTACTGCATTGCTCAGGAAGTTGAGCCCTGGGTTACTGTATATCACTGGGACCTGCCGCAGGTTTTAGAAGATAAAGGGGGCTGGACAAACCGGGGCATCATTGAGTGGTTTACTCAATTTACAGAAGTATGTGCCAGAAATTTCGGTGACAGGGTAAAATACTGGATGGTGATGAATGAGCCCTCTGTGTTTTCCGGCGCTGGATATTTCTTTGGCATCCATGCACCTGGCCGCACAGGGTTAAAAAATTTCCTGCCCGTCATCCACCATGTTGTACTTAGCATGGTTGCAGGTGCCAAAAAACTTCGTGAAATATTGCCTGATGCTGAAATTGGGACTACCTTTTCGTGTTCACACATTGAACCACGCTCTGACAACAAAAAGGATGTAAAGGCAGCGAAAGTAGCTGACGCACTGGTCAATCGTTTATTTATTGAACCCGTATTGGGCTTAGGCTATCCGGTGAGTGATATCCCTGTACTAAAAGGCCTCGAGAAATTCTACCATCCGAATGACGAGCAGAACATGTCGTTTGATTTTGACTTCATCGGCTTACAAAACTATACACGGGAGATTGTACGATATTCATTTTTTACACCCTACATTAATGCCAGCTTAGTAAAGGCAAAAGACCGAAAGGTAGACACAACTGCAATGGGTTGGGAGGTATACCCACCGGCAATTTATCACATTATAAAAAAGTTTAATGCTTACCCCCAGATCAAAAGAATGCTAATCACTGAGAATGGTGCTGCATTTCCTGATAGTGTGGCAGATGATGAAGTAAATGACCCCAGGCGTGTTGCTTATTTACAAGATCATTTAAAACAAGTATTGGAGGCTAAACAGGAGGGTTGCAGGATAGAAGGTTACTTTGTGTGGACTTTAACTGATAATTTTGAATGGGCCGAAGGCTACCACCCGCGTTTTGGATTAATACATATAGATTTTGATACGCAGAAACGTATCATCAAATCCTCGGGCAAATGGTATGCTGATTTTTTAAAGGGGTGAATTTAATTAACCTTTTGTTTATTGGCTTCAGTATCAGATTCAAGCACGATAAGATCCATCTTCTTAGGTTTAGGCAATCTGATATGAAATGTGGTTCCTTTTCCGCCTTTGCTTTCAAACCAGATTTTACCATGGTGTTTTTCAATGATCTGCTTACAAATTGAAAGACCCAGGCCAAATGACTTTTCACCAATAGTACCGGCACGTTTGGCATCGGTAAACATATTGAATACCTTATCCTTCATTTCATCAGGAATACCAATCCCATGGTCAGCTACAGATATTTGTATGTGGTTTGATTCATTAATACAACTCAGATGGATGGTCTCACCTACAGGGCTGAATTTTATAGCATTACTGATCAGGTTGCTTACAACACGCCATATCATTTCGCGGTTGATATATAATTGCTCAACTGTATCTAACGCTTCAAGGACAATCTCCTGGTGTTTTTCAGAAGCTTTAAATCTTAATAACTCGATACTGTTATTTAATAGCGAGTTCACTTCAACCAATTGCTTTTTCAAATCAGTTGAGGTGTTGTTGGTGGCTTCCAGTATCTCATTGATTAGTTCAAGTGTATCAGACGATGTGTCTTTAATGATCTTCAGCTGATATTGCAGATCCGTATCATAGCCGGTTTCCTCCACCATAATGCTGGTTAATGAGGCGATACCACCAAGCGGGTTGCGCAAATCGTGTGCTACTGTACGTAAAATACGGTCTTTCTCGCGGCTACTATTCTTGATCTCTTCAATTGCTTTTTCGAGATCTTTCTTTTGCGAATTGATTTCTCCGTTTAGGTTTTTTACTGTAATTACGTCCAGCTTTGACCTGCTCCAGTTGCGCCAAATCAGGAATATGATCACAATAGCCATCAAGGCACAAATAATTGCAACTGACAGATAGATTTTCTGTAGCTTATTGTTGTTGCTCAGGTTTTCAATTTCGTATTGTTTTTCAAAATTGGCCAACTGTTGGGTTACATCGCTTTCCTTTAATGTACTTAGCCTTTTAATTGCTGAGTCTTTTAGTAAATTGTAATTCTGTATGAAAGTTAATGCCTTAACGGCATCTTTTTTTCCCAGATAGTACGCGCCCATCAACCTGTTCCAATCGGTTTCCGCGTCCGGGTTTCTTACGATGTTTAACTGGTTACGCAAACTTACCAATTGCCTGTACAAGGAATCATTCTTATGCTGGTTGTAGTATATCTGAGCCAGTTTTATTTGTGATGACTCTGCATCAAGATTATCTCCGCCCTTTTTCAGGTTAATTGCGATACTTTTTCTCAGCAGCCCTTTTGCCTGATCATATTGCTGACTCATTATCAAAGCTTCCGCCTTATTTCCGTAGACTACCCCGCGGGCCATCTCCAGCATATTGGCCCTGTTTTTAAAGCGCTCATTGTTGCTATTGATAAATGTGAGTGTTTTATCAAAATAAAATACGGCACTGTCAATTTTACCACAATGCCTATAGCTTATACCAATATTATCCAGCAATTCTTGCCGGCGATAAAAATCCGGGAAATCATCTCTACCATCGTCTCTGTTGACAGAGATACTCTGAGCATAACTGTCTTTAAAATATTGTGCCGCCTGCTTATAACGGGCCTGTTTATACATGATCATACCCATGCGATAGGTATAGTCAGAAAGGGATCTCTTATTTAAATAGTTTTTGGCGATAAGATATCCCTGAAAGTAACACTGATAAGCATCACTATATTGATTGAGGCTAAAATATGAATCGCCTTTTGCATAATTACCCTCCGCAAAATTAGATACATACTGTTGTTTACTCACACTCCGCTGCGCCATAGAAAGCATACTGTCTGCAAAAGTCAATGCCAGCTTATAGTTGCCTTTGACTTTTTGCTGATAAACATAATGGAAGCCAAAATATCGGAACCGGTCGTTCAGATTTGGTTTTTTGATTTGAGCAAATGCTGAATCAAGGTAGTATATCCCCCTGGCAGGTTGGTTGAAATCAAAATAATGTGAGGCGTTGGCGAATACCGGTTTAAATGCATCAGAATACTCGTCAGCTTCTATGCTTTTCTTGTTACATGAAATGATAAGGAAGGAGAAAAAATATAAAAATAGGCTTGCTATACACATACTTATAGTAAGTGTAAACGACTTATTTTTAGTTTTGAATAGAAGCATCAATAGAGATTCCTAACCGCACACTTATACGGTTAATGGGAGAAATTTGTTATGACTTGATTGGTTTTTTGAGGAACAATCAAAAATGTTACTTAAAGGCATCTTCCCCGGTAATATCCATTCCGGTTATCAATAAATGAATATCATGTGTGCCTTCGTACGTAACTACGGATTCAAGATTCATCATATGACGCATGATAGAATATTCGCCCGTAATACCCATTCCGCCTAATATTTGCCTTGCCTCACGTGCTATATTAATGGCAGTTTCTACGCTATTACGTTTGCCCATCGATATTTGGGCAGGAGTGGCCCGGTTTTCATTCTTTAATGTTCCCAAACGCCAAACTAAAAGTTGGGCTTTGGTTATTTCGGTGATCATCTCGGCCAGTTTCTTTTGCTGTAGCTGGAAACCTGCTATTGGCCTGCCAAATTGAACACGTTCTTTCGCGTAGCGCAAAGCTGTATCGTAACAATCCATTGCGGCACCTATTGCCCCCCAGGCGATTCCATAACGTGCCTGGTTTAAGCAACCAAGAGGGCCTTTCAATCCGGAAACATTTGGAAAAATATTTTCTTTAGGAACTTTTACATTATCAAACACCAGTTCGCCTGTAGCCGAAGCGCGCAACGACCATTTATTATGTGTCTCCGGTGTGCTAAAGCCTTCCATACCACGTTCTACAACCAATCCACGGATCTTTCCGCTTTCATCTTTAGCCCAAACTACAGCAATATCTGCAAATGGCGAGTTGGATATCCACATTTTGGCACCATTTAATATATAATGATCGCCGGCATCTTTAATATTAGTAACCATGCCACTCGGGTTCGATCCATGATCAGGCTCGGTTAAACCAAAACAACCCATCAATTCACCTGTTGCCAGTTTTGGCAAGTATTTTTTCTTTTGCTCTTCCGAACCATAGGCATAAATAGGATACATTACTAATGAACCTTGTACAGAAGCAGTTGAACGTATGCCCGAATCACCACGCTCAATTTCCTGCATGATGATGCCATAAGAAATGTAATCCAGACCGGCACCGCCATATTCAACAGGTATGGTTGGACCGAAAGCACCTATTTCTGCTAGTCCTTTTAATAATTGTTTTGGAAATTCTGCTTTTTGGGCATAATCTTCAATAATTGGGCTTACTTCTTTTTTTACCCAGTCGCGTACACTTGCACGTATTAGTTTGTGCTCGTCGGTCAACAATTCATCAACAAGAAAGTAATCAGGAGCTTCAAATAGGTCTGTTTTTGCCATAAATAATTAAATAATTGGTGCTCCAAAGATAGGGATTTAGTTGATTAAGTTGATTGGGTTAAGTGTTTGATTAGGTTGAACGACGAATAAGGAAATACGCAATTAATTTAATTTACTTATTCAAACTCAATAGATAGAGATTTATTGACTAAGTTGATTGAGAGAGTAGTTGATTAAGTTTAATAAAAAATCATTAACTCAATCAACCTTTCAACTTAATCCAACTCAATCAACTAAATTTGGCCCATGATCACGGTAGCAATACACGGCGCTGAATTTTTTGCAAAACATGGGTATTATCCTGAAGAACAACTTTTAGGCTGCAAGTTTTTGGTAGATATTACAGTGGATTTTACTCCTGCAGGTGAACTTAAAAAGGATATCCTGGCGAATACCGTCAATTATGAGCAGCTGTACAACATAGCCAGTAACCAGATGCAGCATCCCAGGAAACTGATTGAAACGTTAGGAGAGGCTATTATCAACGACATCAAAACTGAGTATCCTTATATTGAAAAGGCCGAGGTGATCATCAAAAAGAAACACCCGCCGATGCCGGGTCCGGTTGACCATACAAGCGTTACAATTACCTATACAAAACCATAAAATGGAATTTAATAAAATAACCGCTGAACTATTATCGGCTATCGAGGGAATTGTAGGCGACGATGCGGTAATTACACAGCATGAGGGGATGGAAAAATACAGCCACGATGAGACGGAGGACCTGACTTATTATCCAGAGGTTGTGGTAAAGCCAAAATCTGCCGAAGAAATATCTGCTTTGATGAAGCTTTGCAATCAGCATCTGATACCTATAACACCAAGAGGCGCAGGAACAGGATTGAGTGGTGGGGCTCTTGCAATTAAAGGCGGTGTGTTGTTGTCTATGGAGCGATTTAATCACATTTTAAATATTGACGAGGAAAACCTGCAAGCAACGGTTGAACCAGGAGTGATCACCGAGGTTTTTATGGATATTGTTGCTGAGAAAGGTTTACTTTACCCAGTTGACCCTGCAAGTAAAGGCAGTTGCTTTATTGGTGGTAATGTATCACATGGTTCAGGAGGGCCGAGAGTGGTTAAATATGGCACCATACGGGAGTATATTCTGAACCTTCAGGTTGTTTTGCCAAACGGTGAAATTATCTGGACAGGCGCAAATACTCTGAAATATGCATCTGGCTATAACCTAACGCAATTGATGATCGGTTCGGAAGGGACTTTGGGTATCATTACCAAAATTGTGGTTAAGCTGATACCCAGACCTACTCAGGACGCTTTGCTACTGGCTTCGTTCGCAAGCAATGAGTCGGCAAGCGCAGCGGTTTCGGCTATATTCCGGGCTGGCATTGTTCCATCAGCACTCGAGTTTATGGAGCGAAGAGGAGTGGAGTGGGTAAAAGAACATGATGATATCAGCTTTGATCTGAGAGATGATATACAGGCTTTTTTGTTGATTGAGGTGGATGGCACCAACCAGGAAGTTATCTTCTCTGATTGTGAAAAGATAAATGAGGTATTGGAGCGTTTTGATTGCCGAGATGTGTTGTTTGCTGATTCATCGACCCAAAAAGAAGAGCTTTGGCGATTGCGACGCACAATGGCTGTTTCAGTAAAATCAAACTCAATTTATAAGGAAGAAGATACTGTAGTGCCACGCGCTCAACTCCCTCAATTAATTAAAGGAATAAAAGATACAGGTAGTAAATATGGCTTTGAATCAGTTTGTTATGGTCACGCTGGCGATGGAAATGTGCACGTCAATATTATCAAAGGCAATATGAGTGACGATGCCTGGAATAATCAACTGAAAGACGGTATCCGTGAGATATTTGAGCTAACTGTGTCCTTAGGGGGAACGCTATCTGGCGAGCATGGTATTGGCCTGGTACAGAAAGAATTCATGTCAATTAAATATACTGACACTCATTTCGCTTTATGGCGAGGTATTAAGAGTGTTTTTGATCCTAATGGCATACTGAATCCCGGCAAAATATTTTGACACGATTCTGAGATTTAGTGGATTTTAAAGATTGATTTTATAAATTTAAAATTGATTTTAGTTATATATAAATATTGAAAAGTTTAGAGTTTGGCATATCGGTAAGCGACCTTATAAAAGTAGCCATAGCAGTATTCTGCGGCTCTGTTATGGGATTGGAGCGGCAGTACAAAAACAAAACTGCAGGTTTCCGTACTATTATCCTCATCTGCCTTGGTTCCACCATCTTTACCATGATTTCACAGCGCGCAGGGCAGGGGGTTAATATCAACCTGGTTACCGGTGTTGGTTTTATTGGCGCTGGTGTAATATTTAAGGATAATATTTCGGTAAATGGATTGACAACTGCGGCAGTAATTTGGGTTGCAGCGGCCATAGGAATGGCGAATGGTTCAGGCAATTATATGCTCGCGATCGTCTCCACGTTTGTAACCGTAATCGTATTGCTGCTTTTTCATCTATTTGAGAGCTATTTGGATAAGATACATCACGAAAAGCTTTTATCATTGGTATTTGATAATGACGATTTTGAAAATCTGCAAATAGTGGAAGATATTATCGACAAACAAAAGCTTAAGGCGCAGGTAAGATTGGTGAACAAAAAGGACGGTTGCTTGCAAGCAGTCATTTTTGTCACCGGCCATAAAAAGCACGTTGCCAAATTGGACGCAACGTTATTGACGATAAAGCAGCTGAAATCGTTCTAGACATGCTTGAGCGGCGAAGGGTAGCCCCGCTGGGGCAAAAAGCATGTTGTATTATGTTTCTACAAAGCGGCAGACCCTAGCGGGTCATAGCTCTCGATAATAATTACTAAACGTTTATTTGCTGATAACGCTTTCTTAAACATTTGCATATCGTACATTCTCGCATATGCAATGCGTATCTATGTCTATTTGCACATCTGCACATTCATTTATTTGCATATCAGTTAGTGTTCAATATCATTCTGGGCTCGTCATAGGCGATCATCCTGTTACGCTGTTCGGTCGGAATTTTAACTGATTTGTGTGCATTATAATCGTAGCTGATACAAACGGTTTTTCCGGTAGTGCAAATCTCTTCACTTTCGCCGCTGATCTTAACCAAAACATGCATTACATCAAAGCTGCTGTTACCTATGCGGGTAGTACGTACGTAACAGGCAATTTCATCATTCCTTAAAATAGGTTTCAGGTAGTTGATCTCTGACCGAGCCAGGATTATACCATTATTGTTCCAATCCCATTTTACTACATCCTTCCAGTAGTTTGATCGCGCTATTTCGAAGTAGGTTAAATAAACGGCGTTATTCACGTGTCCGTAAGCATCCAGGTCAGAGAAGCGGATGGGGATAAGGGTTTTATATTTATAATCTGCTAGATTTTCACTCATATTATGTCATTATGTCTTGACTGAATCAACTCAAGCAGACATAATGTCTTGAATTGACAATTTTTAGCCCTTGGTACAACAGTTGATTTAATCTCGACGAAGTTAATAAAACTACAATAAGAAATTCTGGAGGATATAAATTATGACACTTGTAAAATTCAATAACGGTCACCGTAACGCAGTAAACCCATGGTTTAATGATGTATTTGACAGTTTATTTAACGATTCGGTTTTGCACGACAGGTTTGTTGCCAAGACACCTGCTGTAAACATTGCTGAAACTGAAAATGAATTCCACATCGAATTAGCTGCACCTGGCTTGAAGAAAGAAGATTTTAAGATCAATCTTGACAAAAACGTATTGAGCGTTTCAACTGAGAAGAAAGCTGAAAATGTTGAAGAAGATAAGAAATACAGCAAACGCGAATATAGTTACACTTCATTCGTAAGGTCATTCACCTTACCTGAAGTAGCCGACCAGGCTAAAATTGAAGCGGAATATACCGATGGTATCTTGAAGCTGAATGTTGCTAAAAAAGAAGAAGCTAAGGTTCAAAGCAGAGAAATCTCTGTAAAATAATTTTTTCCCGGGTGCCGAGAGCAGTGAGATTAAATGTTGTGATTTGGTAGAAGGGCTTTAGGCCCCGGAAAAATATAAAAGTCCCGAAAGTATAACGACGCTTTCCGGCCGATTTTAAAAGGTCGTTTTCATAAGTAAGTTGTTGGTTTAGTTTGATTAGGCCGTTCCGGATTCCGAAGCGGCCTTTTTGTATCAGTCAGGATTTCCCTTTTATCAACCTCACGATCCATACCAGAATAACTGCTCCGATAAATGCTGTAATCAGATAGCCAATATTCCCGGCGAAATGGATGCCTAACCATGCTAAGACATGGCCGCCAAGCCAACCGCCGACGAGGCCTAATATAATATCAACAATAATTCCATAACCATCGCCCTTCATTACCTGGCCGGCAAGCCAACCCGCGATGCCGCCTAACAGAAGTGTCCATAATAAACTCATGATGTTTTTAATTTAAGTGTGACAAGAAATATTGGTTCGGTCTGCACAGGTACGCAGATTTCAATCTAATATAACTATATGACCAGTATTATCAAATATATTTATTTTAGAAGTATCAATATTTAACCCTATGAATGACATTAATCTATCTAACAAAACGGTGGTAGATACCTTTTTTGTAGCACTTGAAACGCAACAATTTGATCTTTTGAAAAATATTTTTGCGTCCGATGGAAAGCAACTCAATCCGTATGCTCCCGAAGGTTTTCCAAAAAGCTTTGATGGCGCAGAAGGCATTTACAAGCAATACAGTGGACTTACAGCCAACTTTGGCAAGATGATATTCCCCCGAAAAATATACGCTACAGAGGATCCGGATTTCTTTTTTGTACAGTTCAGAGGCGAAATTGAAATTAAAGCTGGCGGCAAATACGAAAATGAGTATCTCGGTACCTTCAGATTTAAAGACGGAAAAATTGTCGAGTACACGGAATATTTTAACCAGGCGGTGATGGCGAGGGCATTCGATATCAAACTATAAACACCACTGGTTTTACTTGAGATTAATTAGGTAAATTATTGAAAATCAGATAAAATGATTAAATTTATTTACATAATTAATTTAATGCTATGATAAAGGTAAGTGTACTATATCCAAATGAGGAAGGCAAGGCCTTCGATTGGGATTATTATTGCGTAAAGCATGTTCCCATGGTTATGGGATTGTTAGGAGACCGATTAAAAAAAGCAGAGATAGTTCAGGGAATTTCGGGAGGGGTTCCGGGTTCAAAACCTGCTTATATTGCTGTCGGGCAAATGTACTTTGACACAATAGATGATTTTTTGGCAGCGCTCAGTGTACATAATGATCAAATAATGGGCGATATTCCCAATTACACAAACGTTACTCCATTGATAGATATCGGTGAAGTAAAGATGTAGCTATCAGCCTTAATTCCTCATATTAATATATTGCAGCGGCTGACCAAAATCCTCTTTGCGGCAAAAGCTAATCACGGCCTGCAGGTCGTCTATTTTTTTGCCTTGTATCCGCACCTGGTCATCCATTATGGAGGCTTGCACTTTTAGTCCGCTATCCTTTATCTTTTTCACAATTTTTGAAGCAGTTGTTTTATCGATGCCTTCTTTGATCTTAAGTTCCTTTCGGATCATATTACCTGACGCATATTGCTCTTTACCATCATCCAGGACAGAAGGATCGATACTTTGCTTCACCATACGACTAATGATCGAATCCTTAATGGCTTTAAGGCGCATATCGTTCTCGGTCACAATAGTGATCTGATTGGTCTTTTTATCTAATTCAATAGTACTCTTTGAGTCGTGAAAATCATACCGGTTCAAAATCTCCTTTTTTGCGGTATTGATGGCGTTGTCCAGTGTTTGTCCGTCTATTTTGCTGACGATATCGAATGATGGCATAATCGGGTTGTTATTTGTACAAATTTATATTCCTTTACAACAAATGGTAATATAAACTTCATGTTAGTTTATTTCAATCTGTTTTGTGTGTAAATTGTATATACTAAAATAGTCGCTATTTAAAGTTTAGTTAATATTAACTTAACAAATAAATAGGCAGTTTTGTAAGCAGGGCTTTACGGGGCCGTATTTATATGGATATTAAAAAGATACCTTTAATTAATAGAGAGATCAGTTGGTTATACTTCAATGACAGAGTTTTACAGGAAGCCTCTGATCAGACGGTCCCGTTAATTGACAGAATACGTTTTTTGGCCATTTTTTCGTCCAACCTGGATGAGTTCTACCGCGTACGCGTTGCGACTATGAGCCGTCTGGCCAACCTGAATGAGAAAGCGAAAGAGGTACTAGGTTACAATCCCAAGAAAATACTAAACCAGATAAAGAATGCGGTTGTAAAGCAGGAGCGTAAGTTTAATAACCTGTATGAGAACATCATTGTAAAACAGCTCGCTGAAGAAAAAATATTCATCCTGAATGATAAGCAGCTAAACGTAACCCGCGGTGCTTTCGTGAAGAATTATTTCCGTGAACGTTTGCTGGCAACACTGGTACCTATAATGCTTGATGAAACACAGGCATTTCCTGAATTGAGAGATAGGGCGATATACTTCTTTGTAAAACTGACAACCGGTAAAAAATCGCGTTACGCCTTAATTGAATTCCCGGATAACTTGTCACGGTTCCTGATATTGCCGGATACAAATAATCTAAAGTTTATTATCCTGCTGGACGATATCATCCGTTACGCATTAGAGGATATATTCTTCATTTTTGACCATGATACTATCGAGGCTTATTCTATCCAATTAACCCGTGATGCTGAACTTGACCTGGATAAAGAAGTGAGTGAGAAGTTCATCGACGCCTTAAGTAAAAGCCTCCAAAAAAGAAAAAAAGGCAAGCCAATGCGTTTGCTTTATGACACCGAAATGCCATTGGAAATGGTTACTTACCTGGTAACCAAAATGGGATTGCATGCAGAAAGCCTTATTCCGGGTAACAGGTATCAGAATTTTAAAAATTTTATCAGTTTCCCGAATGTAGGCAGACCTGAACTGGAGTATACACCATATCCACCATTGCCAGTTGAGGGTTTGTCATTCGGCAAGAGTCTGATGGGGATGATCGCTCAGAAGGATTATATGGTAAGTACCCCTTATCAGTCATTTGACTATATCATTCATTTTCTGCGTGAAGCGGCGATCGATCCGAAGGTTAAAGAGATCAGCATTTCTTTATATCGCGTTGCAAGCAATTCCAGGATAATTCACGCTCTTATTAATGCAGCAAAAAACGGCAAGAAGGTAAACTGTTTAATGGAACTGCGCGCCCGATTTGATGAACAAAATAACATCACTTATAGCAGCAGGCTGGAAGAAGAAGGAGTGAACGTGCTTTATGGTATTAGCGGATATAAAGTGCATTCTAAAATATGTTTGGTTACCCGTACCGAAAAAGGCAAGCCTGTTAATTATGCATTCCTGTCAACCGGAAACTTTAACGAAAGTACCGCCAGGATATATGCCGATCATACATTATTCACTGCAAACAAAAAACTGACTGACGATTTGGCCGAGGTCTTTAAAGCCTTGAAACAAAACCAGTTTGCCAAAGGCTTAAAGCATCTGATTGTTTCACCTATCGATTCGCGGCCTGCAATTTACAAGCTCATAGATAATGAGATCAAGAATGCAAAAGCAGGTAAGCCTGCCTATATGATCCTGAAAATGAACAGTCTTGCTGATGAGCAGATTATTACAAAACTATACCAGGCGAGCAACGCAGGAGTAAAGATCAAGATGATCATCAGGGGAATGTGTTGTTTAGTTCCGGGGGTAAAAGGCTTTAGTGAAAACATTGAAGTGATCAGTATTGTAGATAAGTATCTTGAGCATGCGCGGATACATATTTACTGCAATGGTGGCAAAGAGCTCATATATCTGACCTCTGCTGATTTTATGACCCGGAATATTGATAACAGGGTGGAGGTTGGCTTCCCGATATATGATGAGGAACTAAAGAAAGAGGTCAGGGAAATAATCAATATTCAATTGGAGGATAATACTAAAGCCCGCGAGATCAACAGCCAGAATAACAACAAATACCATAAAACGCACAGCGATATTCCTTGCCGTGCACAGATAGACATTTACAACTACCTTAAATATAAAAGTTAACACTTATAAAATTGAGATACGCCGCTATAGATATTGGTTCGAACGCTGTAAGACTGCTTATAGCTGATATTATTGAAAACAACGATTCTGTTTCATTCAAAAAAAATACGCTCGTAAGGGTTCCCTTGCGTTTGGGCGATGATGCTTTCCTGCAGCAATTTATTTCGGAAAGGAAAGCCACCGATTTGGTGAAAACCATGATTGCCTTCCGTAACCTGATGGATGTTTACAAAGTATCCGACTATATGGCTTTCGCTACATCAGCTATGCGTGAGGCTAAAAACGGGGCAGATATTGTCAGAACAATGAAAGAACAGGCTGACATCGACCTGGAGATAGTTACCGGTCAAAAAGAAGCCAAGATCATCTATACTAACCACGCTGAACAAAGTATAGATAAGAGCAAAAACTATCTTTATATAGATGTTGGCGGTGGTAGTACCGAATTGTCGCTGTTTACCGAAGGTAAATTGGAGGCCTCAAGATCGTTCAATATCGGGACAATACGCATATTGGATAACCAGGATAAAGAAGAAACCTGGAACGAGATGCGCGACTTTATCCGCGATCATACCAAACACTTCAAGAGCATTCATGGCATTGGTACAGGCGGCAATATCAATAAGCTTTATCGTTTATCGGAAGAAAAGAATGCCGCTCCGTTGACCTTTGTTAAGTTAAAATCACTTTATAGTTACCTTAATTCTTTCTCGCTAAAAGACCGCATTAACGTGTTGGGCCTCAATCAGGACAGAGCAGACGTGATCATTCCGGCATGTGAAATATACCTGTCCGTAATGAAATGGGCAAATATCAAAGCCATCTATGTTCCAAGTGTGGGATTAGTGGACGGGATAATTCAAATTTTGATCGAAAAAAATTTTTCAAGCAGCGATTAAAAATATTTTAAGAAATTGTTTAAAAATTAAAAAACTGTTTTTACATTTGTAGTGCCCTCTCATAGGGCATGTTTTTCATAGGTAGATGTAGGGTCGAGTACGTGTATTCGACCCTTTTTTGTGCGCCTGATTTTAATCTGTAGCTTTGTTTCGATGTCGAAAAGAAAAATAGTAGTTGCCATTACAGGTGCCAGCGGTGCTATTTATGCCCAATTATTGCTTCAAAAACTGCAACAATTAAGCGCTCAAATTGCTGAATTAGCTATTGTGATGTCGGATAATGCCAAACAGGTATGGCAATTTGAGCTGGATAATACCGATTACGATAAGCTCCCTTATAAGATTTACGCTAAGAACGATTTTATGGCACCTTTCGCCTCAGGTTCAGCGCGTTTTGATACGATGGTGGTTATTCCATGCTCAATGGGAACCCTCGGACGCATTGCCAGCGGAACATCAGACGATCTTATTGCCCGCGCGGCTGATGTGATCCTGAAAGAACGCCGCAAACTCATCCTGGTGGCCCGCGATACGCCGCTCAACCTGATACATATCCGTAACATGGTCACTGTTACTGAAGCTGGTGGTATTATTTGTCCTGCGGTGCCATCCTTCTATAGCAAACCAAAAAGTATTGAAGAAGTAGCTATGACAGTTGTAAACCGGGTAATCGATCTGATGGGATTGGAAAGCGAGAGCTATCGTTGGAGTGAGCAGGGTCGTATTGATTGATTGTCAAAATGCACCTAATCACCGATCTCTAGTTAACTAATCTCTAAATTTAGTACCTTTGCGCCGCAAATGAATAAGAAAGTCGCGTTTTATACATTAGGTTGCAAGCTTAACTATTCGGAAACATCAACCATTGGCCGTCTGTTTAATCAGGCCGGTTACGATACGGTTGGTTTTACCGATACGCCCGATGTATATGTGATCAATACTTGTTCTGTTACCGAAAATGCCGATAAGAAGTGCAAAAAAGTTGTTAAAGAAGCACTGAAGATTTCTCCAAATGCATATGTAACTATTGTTGGCTGCTATGCTCAGCTCAAACCAAAAGAAATTTCCGAAATACCGGGCGTTGATATGGTTCTGGGCGCTGCAGAGAAATTTCAGATCATCGATCATATTACCGACCTGACCAAACAACCCAAAGCATTGGTTTATAATCAGCCGGTATCAGAAGCTAACCAGTTTGTTTCCTCTTATTCATTCGGCGACCGTACACGCACTTTCCTTAAAGTCCAGGACGGTTGTGATTATTCCTGTTCATTCTGCACTATTCCGCTTGCGCGCGGGGCCAGTCGCAGCGACACTATTGAACATGTGCTGGAACAGGCTCGGCAGATTGTTACTTCAGGTGTAAAAGAGATCGTACTTACCGGGGTTAATCTGGGAGATTTTGGTATCCGCGATGGTCAACGTGAAGACAAATTCTTCGACCTGGTAAAAGCGCTGGATGAAGTTGAAGGAATAGAGCGGATACGTATTTCATCTATCGAACCCAACCTACTGACGGACGAGATCATTGAGTTTGTGGCAAAGTCAAAACGCTTCATGCCGCATTTCCATATCCCGCTACAATCGGGAAATAATAAGATATTAGGTTTAATGCGCCGCCGGTATAAAAGGGAACTATATGCCGACAGGGTAGCCAAAATAAAAGAACTGATGCCGGATTGCTGTATCGGCGTAGATGTGATCGTTGGTTTTCCGGACGAAACGCGTGAGGACTTTATTGATACCTATAACTTTCTGAACGGTCTGGATGTGTCTTACCTGCATGTGTTCACTTATTCGGAAAGGGAAAATACCCTAGCCGCCGAAATGAGCAACCCTGTTCCGGGATCTACTCGTGCTGAAAGAAGCAAGATGCTGCATATCCTTTCAGATAAAAAACGCCGTGCATTTTACGAAACACAGCTCCATAAAACTGAAAAAGTATTATTTGAAGGCGACATTAAAGACGGCTTTATGCATGGTTTTACCCGCAACTATGTGAAGGTGAAGGCCAAGTATGATCCTGTGCTGGTTAACGAATTAAAGGCGGTTTATTTAACAAATATTTCATCTGACGGTGACGTGGAGATTACCGAAGGCGAAGAATTATTAGTGCATTAAGTTTATATTCGCTGCAAATTAACATCTATGTTTCCAACCCTTAGTTCCCTCATCCAATATCTTACAGGCCTCGATATTCCACTTCCTATACAAACTTTTGGATTTTTTGTGGCTTTTGCCTTCCTGGCGGCATATTGGGCCTTTTCGCAGGAATTTAAGCGGAAAGAAAAATTGGGCTATGTACATCCGTTCGAACGTACAGTGACTATTGGCGAACCGGCTTCTTCCGGTGAGTTAATCGCCAACGGCATATTCGGTTTTATTTTAGGTTATAAACTGGTTGACGCTGCTGTAAACTATCACAAACTTTTAGAAGACACGCAAGGGTTTATTTTATCCGGGCGCGGCAATTGGATAGGCGGTATTATTGGTGCTGCTATTTTTGCTTACTGGGCTTATAGTGAAAAGAAAAAGCACGTGCTACCTCAACCTGTTACTAAACAGGTAACTGTCCATCCAAATGAATTGATGGGTAGTATATTGCTTTGGGCAGCCATAGCAGGCTTTGCAGGTGCCAAAATATTTAATGCATTAGAAAACTGGGATCAGTTTGTAGCGGATCCTGTTGGCATGCTCATCGGCTTTGCCGGACTGACCTTTTTTGGTGGACTGATATGTGGCGGTGCTGCCGTATTGTACATAGCCAATAAAAATGGAGTTAAACCGTTTACCATGCTGGATATCGGCGCACCGGGTATGATGTTATCTTACGGTATTGGCCGTATAGGATGCCAGATGTCAGGGGATGGTGACTGGGGTATAAATAATTTTAACCCGAAGCCACATTGGTTAAGCTGGGCGCCTGATTGGATGTGGGGGTTCAAATTCCCACACAATGTGAATGAAGCGGGAGTAGATATACCTATGTGCGTTGGAAAGTATTGCAAAGAGTTACCTATGCAGGTTTATCCGACATCATTTTATGAATCGGTGGTTTGTATACTCCTGTTTTTCTTTTTATGGAGCATACGCGATAAGATAAAAGTACCGGGCGTTATGTTTGGTATTTACATGATACTGGCCGGGGTAGAACGCTTCCTTATCGAACTGATCAGGGTTAATACAAAATACAAAGTTGGCCGATTAGAATTTACGCAAGCTGAATTAATTTCAGTTATATTAGTAGTAGGAGGAATAATTTTGATAGCTGTAGCTAAACGAAATTCAAAACAATTGACCCCCATAGCGAATGGTTAGCCAAGTTTTACAGCACAAACTGGTAAAGAACCAGGTTTTCAGATTTGTATTTTCAGCAGGAGTTGGCTTTTTGGTAGATATTTCTGCCTTTTATCTCTTATATCATAATTTATTAAGCCAACATACTTACAAAGTATTTTCGTTTACCGTTCGTAATTTCTCGCTTTCACTGGCAATATCATTTTTCCTTGGCGTGATCGTGAATTTCCTGATCACCAAGTTTTTGGTATTTCACGAATCACAGACCAGATCGTCCAAACAGTTTGTCCGGTTTGTATTGGTAGCCACCATAGGTTTTTTTGCCAATCTGACCGTAGTTAAGCTCCTGATACAGGAAATGGACGTTTATCCGCCTTATGCACGTGTAATCGCAGCGTTAAGTTTATTCTTCGCCAGCTATTTTATTCATAAGATGTTTTCGTTCAGCTTATCTTTGCGGCATGCATCTTGAAAAACTAACCAACGAAGTAATTCGTGTTGCCAAGCAGGCCGGTGATTTCATCCGGCAGGAACGTAAAAACTTTGATCCTGACAGAATAGAATATAAAGGTCTGAACGACCTTGTATCTTATGTCGATAAAACCGCTGAGAAGATCATCGTAACCGAGTTGGAAAAAGCATTGCCCGAAGCCGGGTTTATTACTGAAGAGAAAACCACTACAAAAATAGGCGATCGTTATAACTGGATCATAGACCCATTGGATGGCACCACCAATTTTATACATGGCGTTCCAAGCTTCTCTGTGAGTATTGCACTTAAAGAATATGATGAATTAATTATAGGCGTAGTTTATGAGATCAATCTTGATGAATGTTTTTATGCCTGGAAAGACGCACCTGCTTATCTGAACGGCAAAGAAATCAAAGTAAGCAATAACCCAACAGTAGGAGGCAGCTTAATAGCAACAGGATTCCCATATTACGATTTTGAAAAGCAACCTGCTTACATCGCGTTATTTACCGAGCTGATGAAAAGCTGTCATGGTTTGCGCCGGTTAGGTTCTGCGGCAGTCGACTTAGCTTATACGGCTTGTGGTAGATTCGAAGCATTTTATGAATACAATTTAAATCCCTGGGATATTGCAGCTGGCATTGTAATTGTTCGGCAGGCTGGTGGGCAAGTAGTGAATTATAAAGGTGGAGACGAAGTACTAAATTCCCGTCAGCTACTAGCAACCAACGGTAAGATAACGGAGGAAATGCTGGGGACTATTCAAAAATATTTTTAATGATTACACCTATTATTGAACGATTTCACCGATAATCAGTGTAATCCAAAAACAATCGGTGTAATCTCAATATTACATAGCTTCCGAAACTACCTCGGTAACTTCAGGAACCATTCTTTTTAACAGGTTTTCGATACCTGCTTTAAGCGTAACAGTTGATGATGGACAGCCGCTACATGAACCGCGAAGTTCAACAGTTACTATACCGTCGGTGAACGACTTGTAATGAATAGCTCCGCCATCCTGCTCAACAGCCGGGCGAACATAATCCTGTAATATCTGTTGAATTTTGATCTCGGCTTCGGTACCTTCAAACGCTACTTCCTGTTGCTCCTCAATCTGAACTTTATATTCAGCTTCCACAGCACCTTTTACAAATTCTTTCACAATTGGCTCGAGGTCGTTCCAGTCACTACCTTCAGTTTTGGTTACTGTAACAAAGTTGCTGGCAAAGAAAACACCATTTACAAATGAGAATTTATATAATTCCTTTGCAAAAGGAGAATGTTCTGCGCTTTCCTTAGTAGGATAATCGACACTGCCATTAATCAGCAACTTGTTCACAATGAACTTCATGGTTGCCGGGTTTGGGGTCGATTCGGTATATACGTTGATATTCATTTCAATTCTTAATTAATGGAATAACAAAGTTAGACAGCTTTTTGATTACTTTCAATAGGGACGATTGTTATGACGCCTTTATGACCTGAAAGATGTGCAGATTAAGTTTTTTTCATTTGCACATTTGCATATCAAATCCCTGTATAAGTAGACGGACTAATTTTCTTAATCTCTTCCTTTATAGCTTCGTTTACATGCAGGGTTTCCACGAATTCAGCTATTGTTTCAGCATTGATCGCAGCGTTTGTACGAGTCAACTCTTTTAAAGCTTCATATGGATTAGGATAACCTTCACGTCGTAAAATAGTTTGTATTGCTTCCGCCACTACTGCCCAGTTTGCTTCCAAATGTGCAGTTATCACAGGCTCATTCAACAATAATTTGTTTAGACCTTTTACAGTTGATTTTATAGCGATCAATGTATGTGCTACCGGAACGCCAATGTTACGAAGAACCGTAGAGTCTGTTAAATCTCTTTGCAAACGGGAGATAGGTAATTTACCCGCTAAGTGCTCAAATAAAGCATTGGCGATGCCCAGGTTACCTTCAGAATTTTCAAAATCTATCGGGTTAACCTTGTGTGGCATAGCTGATGAACCTACTTCTCCTGCCGTAATCTTTTGCTTAAAATAATTCATGGAGATATAAGACCAGATATCCCGGTCAAGGTCTATCAGGATATTGTTGATCCTTTTCAATGCATCGCATTGCGCTGCAAAGTTATCGTAATGCTCTATTTGCGTAGTGAACTGCGAACGGCTAAGGCCTAATATATTATTCACAAAATGGTCGCCGAATTTTTTCCAGTCGATTTCAGGATAAGCAATATAATGCGCATTATAGTTACCTGTAGCACCCCCAAATTTTGCTGAATAAGGTACCTGTTTTAATAGATGAAGTTGATTTTCCAGACGCTCAATAAATACCTGGATCTCTTTTCCTAAACGTGTTGGGGACGCGGGCTGTCCGTGCGTATGTGCCAGCATAGGCAGTGTAGCCCACTCAGCAGCATAACTTTTTAGTAGATCAATCAGTTCTGTAATAGCAGGTAGATAAGCTTCATCAATAGCTAATTTGAAGCTATATGGAATGGATGTGTTATTAATATCCTGCGATGTAAGTCCAAAGTGGATGAACTCTTTATACTTTTCAAGACCAACTTTATCGAACTCTTTTTTGATGAAATATTCGACAGCTTTTACGTCGTGGTTGGTGATCTTTTCAATGTCCTTTATACTCTGGGCATCATTTTCCGAAAAATTCCTGTAGATATCGCGTAACTTTTCTGATACTTTTTTATCAAAATGCTGAAGCTGAGGCAAAGGATATTCGCATAGGGCTATGAAATATTCGATTTCAACAAATACCCTGTATTTTATAAGCGCATATTCTGAAAAGTAACCGGCCAATCCGGCTGTAGTATTACGGTACCGGCCATCAATAGGAGAAATTGCCGAAAGCGGTGTGAGCGTCATGCAGTGCTAATTTTCGGCAAAGGTAACAAAAATCGGTGGCAGTTTTAAGTTTGCAGTAGCAGTCTTATAGGTGTGATATTCAGTGCAAGAAAACTGCTACTGGTTTTTTAAATTGTCTGGGAAACGTCATTTATTGAGGAAACTTTGAAATCAAAAAATGTTTCCATAGTTTTGACCTATTAAGTCAATGAGTCAAACAGAGAGAATAATATTAGGCGGTGAAGAGCTTTTTTTAAAAGCTGGGATCAAGAGCGTGACGATGGATGACATCGCCAAACACCTGGGTATGTCAAAGAAAACTATCTACCAGTTTTTTAAAGATAAGAATGAATTGGTTATAGCCCTGGTGCAGAAGAAGTTGAAGGAAGATGAAGACCAGATGGGGGATATCGTAAGCAAATCGACCAATGTCATTGAAGGAATGATCAATATGATGAAATGCTCAGAAGATATTTTCGCAAGGATCAACCCAATTGTGATACACGATATGCAGAAGTATCATCCTGATGCCTGGAAGCAGTTCCAGAACTTCAAATCAGGGGTGATAGTTCAAACGCTTGAGGAACTTCTAAAAAAAGGGATTGAGCAGGGTTATATAAGGCACGATATTGACGTAAAGGTAATTGCAAGAATGAGGATGATACAGGTAGAGATGGGTTTTAATACCACCTTTTTTCCGCATTCAGAGTTCAACGTATGGAAAGTGCAGCAGCAATTTCTTGAACATTTCAATTACGGAGTTTGTACGCTGGAAGGATATAAGCTATTGGATGAATATAGGAACCTGCACGAACAGGTAAATTAATGAATGCTATTGACATACGGCTGTCACACAGGATTTAAACTTTTGTAATGCAAACAAAAACGAATAAACACAACTCACTATATATTATGAAACATCTATTTCTATTTATGCTGCTTCTGTTAGGCTTAACTTTAAGCAGTTATGCCCAGCAGACTGCTCCTCCACCAGCCGCAGGTCACAACTTTTCGTTGCAAGACTGTATTAATTATGCCTATGAACACCAGGACTCAGTTGTTAACGCAGGCTTGGATGTGAAGAGCGCTGAATACAAAATACGAGAAACTAAAGCTACTGGTTTACCGCAAATTAATGGGTCTGCCACTTTTCAGGATTATTTAAGACCACCTACTTCGGTCGGCCCTGATTTTTCTAAAGGCTTTGGTGCACCTACGGATCCAAATGCGCCACTTGTTCCATTTCCTATTGGAGCTGTAAAATACAATAATACTTATTCCCTACAGGGCACTCAGTTGCTATTTAGTGGCACTTTCCTGGTTGGTTTGCAGGCTGCTAAAACTTATAAGGAACTTTCTCAACGCAGTTTAGTACGTTCAAGAATTCAAACCAACGTAAACGTAACCAAGGCGTACTACCAGGTATTGGTAAGTAACGAACAGATTAAACTATTGGATGCCAATATCGCTCAGTTAAAGCAACAGTTTGATCAAACAACGCAGCAAAATAAACAAGGGTTTGTTGAAAAGATAGATGTTGACCGATTGGCTGTTCAGTATAATAATCTTACAACTAACCGCGAAAATGTAGTTCGTTCATTGGTTCTAAATTATCAGCTGTTAAAATTTCAGATGGGTATGCCTATACAGCAGGAAATTAACTTGACTGATAAATTGGAAGATGTTCATTTGGAACCACAGGTTAATGATGCTAATTTAGATACAACATTCTATCGTAAACGGGTCGAATATAATTTGCTTGAAACCAATGTAAAACTTAACCAGTTAGACGTAAAAAGCAAAAAAGCAGCATACTTACCTACACTTAGCGCAAATGGAGCTTTTGCCGCTGTGTATCAGGAAAATCACACGAAATATTTATACAATCATCCTTATCCTTACAACTATGTTGGTTTGAGTTTGAATGTTCCTATTTTTAGCGGTGGTCAGCGTTTGAACCAGCTTAAACAATCGCAGGTCAATGTATTAAAAGCACAAAATGATCTGGCAAACGTTAAAAACGCACTCAGTTTAGAAGCTAGTTCTGCTTATATCTCGTTCAACAACAGCTTACAATCACTCAATAGTCAGAAGCGCAGCCGTGAATTGGCAGCGGAGGTCTTACGAGTTTCAAAAATTAAATATCAGCAGGGGGTGGGCTCGAGTATCGAAGTTACACAAGCGCAAACTGACTTTGAAAATGCAGACAATCAATATATACAGGCTTTATATAATGCATTAATTAGTAAAGTTGACTTGGATAAAGCATACGGAAAAATTCAATAAACAATCACAACAGACTCAGATATAAAAACATGAAAAAACTATTATACATACCGGCAATTTTATTATTGGCAGCTTGCAGCCAGCAGCCACAGGGTAAAGCAGCTAAACAGGCTGAACTGGATAAGTTAAAAAAGGAGCAGGCTGACCTGAACTCTAAAATAACTAAGTTACAGACTGAGCTCGGAACAACTGATTCTGTGAAACGAACTCAGGTAAATGTTGTTGATGTTAAATCTGGCAACTTTACCAACTATGTGCAGTTACAGGGCCGTATTGATGCACAGGATAACGTAGTTGCTTATCCGCAGGCATCTGGCTCCATTACTGGTTTATTTGTAAAAGTTGGCGACCACGTAAGCAAAGGTCAGGTTTTGGCTCAGTTGGATAACAGTGTGCTTTTACAAAATATTGCACAGGCACAAGCTCAGGCTGAACTTACTAAAACAGTGTATCAGCGTCAGAAAAATCTTTGGGATCAGAAAATAGGTACCGAAGTGCAGTTTTTACAGGCAAAAAGTAATTTTGAAGCATCTGAGAAGCAAGTGGCTTCTTTAAAACAACAGTCTAACCTGTATCGTATTGTTTCGCCTATAACAGGGTCTGTTGACCAGATGGATCTTAAATTGGGTCAGATCGCTTCGCCAGGTGCAACAGGAATACGTATTGTAAATGCCGATGTTTTGAAGATCAAAGCGGATGTTCCTGAATCGTATGTTGCAAATATCAACAAGGGTGATAATGTAAAAGTTGTTGTTCCTGATGCCAATGATTCATTAATGGCTAAGGTGACTTTCGCAGCAAAAGTTATCGACCAGGCATCACGCAGCTTTGCTATCGAAATCAAATTACCAGAGCGCAAAACTTTGCGCCCTAACATGACCGCTGTAATAAAGATCGCTGATTATTCAAAAAGTAATTCAATCGTAGTCCCACTTAATGCAGTCCAAAGATCAACATCAGGTGATTATGTATTTGTTGCTGATAACGGTGAAGCGAAAAAGAAAACGGTAAAAGTGGGCGCCATTTCGGGCACCCAGGCAGAAATATTAACTGGGTTAGGCAATGGTGACAAACTGATCACTCAAGGCGCCAGCGAGGTTGAAGACGGCGATAAAATCAAAATATCAACTGCTAATTAATCATCTAAAATCGACAGGATATGAAAGATGTTGTAAAAGAATTTAAGCCCTCAAGCTGGGCGATAGATAATAAGACTGCAGTATATGTGATGATATTTTTGATCACACTGCTTGGCTTGTTAAGCTATAACAGATTGCCTAAGGAGAACTTTCCAGATATAGCGCAGTCGAAAGTATTTATAACTACTGCCTACGGAGGCCAATCTCCGCAGAATATTGAAACGCTGGTAACCAAACAGATAGAGAAGCAATTAAAATCGCTTAAAGGACTGAAAAAGGTGACTTCAAACACCCAGCAAAATGTTTCTATCATCACTGCTGAATTTCAAGCTAATGTCGACATTAAAGATGCTAAGCGTGATGTAAAGGAAGCAGTTGATAAAGCTAAACAGGACCTGCCGCAGAATGATAACCAGTTGAAGGAATCGGTTATATCGGATATTAACGTTGCCGATATTCCAATTCTGTATATCAACATTTCAGGTAACTACGACCTTAAAAAGCTAAAGGAATATGCTGACAACCTGAAGGATGATATTGAAGCCATGAAGGAAATTTCTAAAGTGGACGAAGTAGGTGCGCTGAAGCCAAACATTCAGATCAACGTAGACCTGAATAAAATGACGGCTGCACAAGTAAGCTACAATGATATTATCCAGGCGGTTGGAAACGAAAACGTGATTTCGTCCGCTGGTAACATCAAGACAGCCGGTGTACAACGTGCTATCGATATAAAAGAAGACTTCAAGAATGCGGATGAAGTAGCCGCAATGGTGATCAGGAATCCACAAGGCAAAGCTGTTTACCTGCGCGATATTGCTGAAGTAAAAGACGCATTCCAGGATCAGGAAAGTTATGCCCGCTTGAAAACCAATGACGATCCTAACTTTAAAAACGTTATTACGCTTAACGTTAGTAAACGATCAGGTGAAAACCTGATCGAGGCATCAGATAAGATCAATCAGCTGATAAAAGACAAACAAAAAACCATATTCCCTAAAGGATTAAACATTACGGTTACAGGCGATCAGTCGGACAAAACCCGTACTACGCTGAACGATCTGATCAATACTATAGTGATCGGCTTTATATTGGTAACTATCATCTTGATGTTCTTTATGGGTAGCACCAATGCCATCTTCGTGGCATTATCGGTACCATTATCGTGTTTCATCGCATTTTTAATAATGCCGGCGATTGGGTTTACCCTGAACATGATCGTATTATTCTCGTTCCTGCTTGCATTAGGTATAGTGGTAGACGACGCTATTGTGGTGATCGAGAATACGCACCGTATTTTTGCTAACGGCAAAGTACCAATTAAACAAGCGGCTAAAATGGCTGCTGGTGAGGTGTTCCTGCCAGTATTTTCTGGTACTATGACCACTCTGGCACCTTTCGTACCACTGGCATTCTGGAACAGCTTGATCGGGCATTTCATGTTCTTCCTACCAATTACTTTGATTATCACATTATTAGCGTCATTGGTGGTGGCTTATATTATGAACCCGGTTTTTGCGGTTGACTTTATGAAACCGCACCATGACGGTGAGCACGATAATCCAAAATTCGACAGAAAAGTAATACGCGCTTTACTGTTTCTAGGTGGTGCAGCCATTTTAGGCTATCTGATGAACCGGGGTGTTGGAAACTTTGTAGTGTTCGCAGCATTATTGTACCTGCTGAACCATTTCTTCCTGATGCGTTGGATCGATAGGTTCCAGAAAAATGGATGGCCTAAGTTTCAAACCTGGTATGCAAAACGCCTGGAATGGGCGGTACAAAGGCCATGGTGGGTATTGTCAGGCATTGTTGTGCTGTTTATTTTCACTATCGGGTTTACCATAGCTCGTAGTCCTAAAGTAGAGTTCTTCCCGGCAGGTGACCCTAACTTTACTTACGTGTACGTGACTATGCCGATTGGAACTGATCAGACTTATACAAACGATGTAGTTGCCAAATTGGAGAAAAAGGTAGCGGCCGTAGTGGAACCGGATAAAGATATCGTATCATCTATTATATCCAACGTTTCAGTTGGTGTGACTGACCCCACTGATGAAGACCAGGGCACCTATTACAATAAAGGTAAAATTACTGTGGCTTTCGTTGAGTTTGGCAAGCGTAATGGTAAGGATACCAAAAAGGTAATGGAAAATATCCGTCGGTCTGTACAAGGTATGCCTGGAGTAAAAATCTCCGTTGCGCAGGAAAATGCAGGTCCGCCGGTACAAAAAGATATTAGTATCGAGATGATAGGCGATAACCTGGATACATTGGTAAGAACCAGCGACAGGCTAAAGAAATTCATTGAGCAACAAAACATAGCCGGTATTGAGAATCTAACACCCGATGTACAGAACGATAAACCTGAGATCGTATTTGATGTAGACCGTGAACGTGCGAACCGTGAAGGTATTACCACATCACAGATAAACCAGGCATTATTTACCTCAGTATATGGTTTTAAGGCTTCTGATTTCAGAAACACTAAAGAAGATAACTATGAAATCGATGTTCGTGCACAAAAGGCTCAACGCGATAATATCGACGCTTTAAAAAACCTGAAAATAACCTATCGCGATTTGGCTACAGGCGGTTCGATTCGCCAGGTACCTATTTCGGCGTTTACGGATATAAGGTATACCAATACCTATGCTAATATCAAGCATAAACAATCAAGACGCGTGATCACTTTAGGCTCGAATGTGTTGAAATCAGCAAATGCAAATGAGGTGAACGTAGCGATTGCACAGGCTATTAAAAACTTCAGGGTACCTGATGGTGTAAGCATCCGAATGGGTGGTGGGCAGGAAGACCAGGTAGAAGCTGCAACATTTTTAGGTACTGCTTTGATGATCTCTTTCGGCATAATCCTGATTATATTAATGACACAGTTTAACTCGATAGGGAAGACCTTTATCATCCTGACGGAAATATTCTTCAGTATCATAGGTGTGTTCCTGGGTGTGGCCATATTTAAAATGACCATCTCTATCGTAATGACAGGTATTGGTATTGTGGCGCTGGCCGGTGTTGTGGTTAGAAATGGCATCTTGTTGGTTGAGTTTACCGATATGCTGATAGAGCAGGGAGCGAGCCTGCACGATGCTGTAGTAGAAGCAGCCCGCACCCGTATGACGCCGGTATTGTTAACAGCTACCGCGGCTATGCTCGGATTAATTCCGTTGGCAGTAGGCTTCAATATCGACTTTGCAGGATTATTCACTTCATTTAAACCACATATTTACTTTGGTGGTGATAATGTTGCATTCTGGGGTCCATTATCATGGACAATGATATTCGGCTTAGGTTTTGCAACCGTTATTACACTTATACTAGTACCATGTATGTATATTATCAGAGTACGTATCAAATCAGCACTCTTTAAGAAAAAAGAGTCTGTTGAAGAACCAAAAGAAATTGAAGAAGGCCAAATGGCTTAATCCAAATACAATTCATATAACAAAAGCTGTCCTGTTTATCAGGGCAGCTTTTGTTATATCTGGTAAACAGGTGAAATGTGAATTTAAAATAATGACGACTAAGGTTGTTAAGCTCATTGTGTAAAAATGACATTGCAATGTTAGATTTTTTGATAGATTTGTTTGAAAAGTCAAAATTTGTCTATCTAACATTTAATATTTAATGGGTGTAATAAGCGAACAACAGGATATTAAGAGAGAAAAAATATTAGAGGCAGCATATGAACAATTTTTGCATTATGGTTACTCCAAGACCACAATGAATGAGATCGCTGGTTCATTGTCTCTATCCAAAGCCTTACTTTATTATTACTTTCCTGATAAGAGCCAACTATACATTGCTGTAACACGCAAGCTTGCTTATGATTATCTGAAAACGTTGCAAGATAATATCGGCAAGATCACTGACCTGAAAGAGGCTTTTGTATTTCAAATCGATACGCATCATAATTTCATATTAAATAATTATAATTTCTTCGATTATTTCAGGCTCAATGAGCAAAATATGCCTGATGCCATATGGGAAATAGTTGAAGATATCCGCCAGTCTGAAATTAACCTGTTAGGTGATACTGTAATAGCAGAAGCTGAACGGGGTAAAATAAAAGCTGTAGAAAATCCAGGAGAAATTGTTGAATTATTATTAGATGCATTGCATGGTGTAAGGGTTGGGTCGGCAGCTTATAGTAAAAAGAACAGTTTTCCGAAGAAAGAGCACCTGGATGAGATTCACAACAAACGTTTGTTACTTATCGATATCTTCATCAAGGGTTTAAAGTTCTGACCTACTGTCACCTCGGGGTCAAAAAGAGATTAACGTTAAGTTAACGACCACCTAATTTGGTATATTTGACTAATTAAATTATTTGGTCAATAATATACACAATATATAATTATTAAAGAGACTTCTTAATTTAGAGGTGATTGTTTTAGAGTGATTGAAGCATCCCGATGATTTCGGGGTGCTTTTTTTATATATCAATCCTTAATAAGGCTAACCATCTTCCACCTGCTTTTATTCAGCGCATCTCCGCCAAAAAATTGTAATGTGATTACAAAAGGGGTTACTGTCTTCTGCCCACTTAGGTCTTTTGACTCCAGATAAGATTTTATTGTGTATGTAGAGTCTGTCTTCTGATCAAATTGATATCCGGTTTCAGGAAAGACAATATTAGAAGTTTTCACATCCTGCTTTACAAATTGCTTCGCGATGGTATAAACATCTTCGTTTTTAGGAGGGTTGTTTACTACCTCTTTATTGGTGCCGGTAAGTGCAAACTTGATGAGGACAAAGGTAAAAGTAACTGCAAGTATGATCAGGAATATGATCAACTTATAAGCAAATTGCTTTTTTTGTTGCTGGTTGTTAACGTAGTTCTTTGACATCAATAAAACTCATAACAACGCCTTGCACCTTCAAATCGCCCAGGCGATCCATCGCCATTGCTTGAAGGTAAAGTCGTTTCGTATCCTATACTTCCTTCGGTACTACCTGCGGTATTACCATAGGTAAGGCCTTGGGCCGCCGCATCATGGCTAAAACCAAAACGCAATTTCTCGCCACCTTCCTTGTTAATAAACAGATCAAATATAAGAGATAAAACGACAGCACTGGGCCCTGTTTTTGCACCGCTTCTATACGAAAGTCCAACATTTATTCCACGGCGCTTATATTGCATGCCAATACTATATGATTGAAACTGATCCTGGCGGTAATAAACAATTGATGGAATCACATAAGATTTATCATCATCGTCCATATTTTCGAAAGGATCGAGATTCAGCCGATAACTGACATGGGTATTTATTCTCATCGGCAGCTTAGCCGGCAAACCAGTAAATGATTCATTTGGTTGATTGACGTGCTGCAATGCTGCACCGATATTAAATTCGCCGATTACCAGATTTGTACCGATGCCTGTATCAAAATAAAACTTATTGTTAAATGGCAATTGAGTTGCTGCCGAAGTGACGCCAGGAATAACGCCTATTGTCGGATCTAATTGATCGTCAAAAATGAGTTTGTTATAATCTATTTTTCGTTGGGTAAACCCTGCCTGCAGCCCGAATGAAAGCACAAAGTCTTCGGAGCCGATGCTATATGAGTATAAGCCTGATAAATTGGTTTTATCCAGGTATGCGGTACCTTCGCTGCTTCGCGTAAATAACAGACCAATACCTCCGCCAAATCGCGGAATATTCCAATCTATAGAACCTGAAACGTATGATAAAGTACCCGGCACAGCCGTCCACTGGTTACGGTAAATTAAGTTCATCCGAAGGTCGGCTTTAAACTGACCAGTAAGCGCAGGGTTAAGATACAGGGGTGAATTAAAGAATTGGGAATACAGGTGATCCTGTGCAAAGCTTGCAAAGCTTTGCATCAGTACTATCAGAAGCACTAACCACCTCATAACCAAATTATTCTTCACCTTGTATTGTTGTATTATCTTATTAAATGTATAGCACCTGTTTTGCTTGGTGATGAATTATGGTATGACATTCCTTTCCATTCTTCGCCGTTTAAAAGCGTGGCACTTATTTGCCATATGTAAACACCCTGTTCTACAATTCTGCCTTTATAAGTTCCATCCCAACCATCAACAGGCGCGCCGTTATTATCTAACTTGGTAGTTTCCCAAACCAGCTGACCGAAATTGTTGAATATCTGCATTCGCCATGTTTTCATCCCGAATCCTTTTGCAATGAATGTATTCAGGTTTTTATCCGAGCTAGCTGGAATAAACGCATTTGGTAAAAATAAGTTACCCTTAAATGTAATATTTATGCTTTGCGAAGTCACTCCAGAACAATCTGTACCCGGTGTTGTCGCCGTCAAAGTAACCGTAAATGGGGCCTTACTAAAATCAAAGTGATGAGTAGCAGGGATATAAGATGGATCAAAAGTCGAACCATCACCAAAATCCCACTTATAGACTAATGATGCTGCCGGAATATTTGCTACATCAGGAGTTGTATTGTTGAAAGTTACATTGAAATTCTGATCGGCTGTCCAGGTAAAGCTTGGAGCAGGGATAGGATAAACTGTAAACGGTACCAGTGCCGACTCTGGTGCATCACCACAGCCAGTATTTCCGGCAGTTATCGATACATAATATGCACCTGTAGCCGTAGGTGTATAATTGATGTCACCGGTTCCGGCAGGCATGGTTAGTATAGGCTTCTTATTGGAGTCATAGATAGTGATCGTAAATCTGTCGCCGCCTGTTGAGGTATTCTGGAACGTTACCGGACTGCCTATACAAACATTGCTGGCATTACCTTTGATCTGTATATTCGATATCAATGATGATGGTGAAACCGGTATATTAACAGCCGGAGAAGTAGCCTGGTTACCGCACTTATCTATAACAACCAAATACATCGAATAATAAGTTTGCTGAGTTACCGTCATTGGTTGGAAGACAGCATCCCGTGTATCCGGATAAGTTAAATGTTGCACTATGTTACCATTTGCGTCTTTCAGGTAAAAATCATACTGTGCATTATTTCCAGGCGATAAGTTTTGTGCAGAAAGCGTAAATGTACCGCAGGCAGATGTTTGAGCCGGATTGAAACTTGCAACCGGTTTAGCAGAACTAACTTTTACGTAAGCTACATAAGGCGCTTGTGAACCGCAATTACTTGTCGGTATCATAGTGACCTCATAAACAGCCTCAGTACCATCATTTGATGGCTGGAAGGTATGAGCGGGTGGGTTTATAGCTGTTACCTGTGGCGATCCATCACCAAAATTCCAAACAAACGTACCGGTTGGCGCAGGGGTAGACGTATTGGTAAATGTAACTACTACCGGTCCGCAACCATGGTTTTGATCCATCGCAAAGCTTGGTGTAATATCAGAAGATACACCGATGGTAATTTCAGCGAAGGTATCACCGCATGGTGGCAAACCTTTTATTGTCCAGGTGAACTTGTAAACGTTGCCACCGGTCATACCTGTAACTGATGTCGTATAGTTATTCGGATCAGCAATAGTTACTGCCGGGCCGCCGGTTTGTGTCCATGCACCGACAAATGATCCTGGGTTATTGCCCTTTAAGATCGTGCTGGTCTGATTACATAAATTATAGTTTTGACCGGCATCAGCAATTGGTGTTTGTGGGTTAACAGTAATTATCGTAGGCGTTGAATACGAATCCGGGCAGGTAATACCGTTGTGCACTACAGCCCTGTATTGAGTTGTTTGTGTCAGATTTAAATAGGATTGTACCGTGGTCGTATTCGCAATCGGCTGCCAGGTATTACCGTCGTCAACAGAAAACTCCCATCTTGCTACAGAGCCAAACTGGCTTGCTAGATGAATCTGTCCACTATTTCCGCCTGAACAAACCGTTTCGTTGCTTGACGTATTTCCGCCCACAGGCGCCTTGTCAATAGTGATGATCACATCGTCATGTGTCGGAGGACAGGCTGCTGTGTTACTGATTGTCCAGCGGAATGTGTATGTACCCGGCATCAATCCACTTACTACTGCCTGTGGGTCGGTTGGATCAGCGAACGTAGGTAACGATGGACCGGTTACCATGCTCCATTGACCTTTATTTGGCCCCGGAGGCGTGTTACCTTTAAGGGTATAAACGGCTGCGTTACATACTTCATCATCCGGCCCGGCATTAGCGGCAACCGGGGGAAGATCAACTGTAATTGTCGTTACTGACGAAGCAACGTCTGGACACACGCCGTTATGTACTACAGCGTGATATTGAGTTGTTTGTGTTAAGTTAGCGTAAGAAATCGTACTGCTGGTACTGGCTATCGGTTGCCATGAAGCGCCATTGTCCGTAGATGATTCCCAGCGAACAATATTACCCATTTGACCGGCAAGTGTTATCAGTCCGGCATTACTGCCCTGGCAAACTGTTGCATCACTTGAGGTTGTGCCACCCACAGGTGCCGGGTCTATAGTAATTGTAACATCATCATGTGTGGACGGACAGGCAGCAGTATTACTAATTGTCCAACGGAACACATAAACTCCCGGCACTAAGCCGGTTGCTATCGCATTGGCTTTGGTATCGTCTGAGAAAATAGCAGTAGACGGCCCGCTTAACATGGTCCATTTACCGGTATTTGGAGCGGGATTATTGCCTTGTAGTGTATATGTGTTTGTACTACAAATTTCCTCGTCCGGACCTGCAATTGCAGCGATTGGGGGTTGATCTACAGTAATGGTGGTTACTGTAGACGGTACATCAGGGCATATGCCATTATGCAACATAGCCCTATATTGTGTGGTCTGGGTTAAGTTCGAATAAGTAAGTGTAGTGGTTGTATTGGCTATTATCTGCCATGAAGCACCATTGTCTGTTGATGATTCCCAGCGTACAACAGAGCCAAATTGCCCTGCAAGTGTAATAGGAGCACCATTACTGCCGGCGCAAACCGTTGCATCACTCGTGGTGGTGCCGCCTATGGGAGCTTTATCGATCGTAATGGTCACATCATCATGAGTCGGGGCACAAGCTGCTGTATTGCTGATTGTCCAACGGAACACATAAACTCCCGGTACCAATCCGCTTACTACCGCATTTGCTTTGGTATCATCTGAGAAAATAGCTGCCGACGGCCCGCTCACCATGGTCCATTTACCATTATTTGGAGCAGGATTGTTGCCCTGAAGTGTATAGACAGATGAACTACATACCTCGTCATTTGGGCCTGCAATTGCAGCGATTGGCGGTTGATCTACAGTTATGGTGG